>Ga0247840_10001267_pt1 | contig 50392 bp, 38 predicted proteins | sample LaCruzMarch2015__FD_192404 | JGI IMG/M metagenome (GOLD analysis project Ga0247840, IMG submission 192404) | Freshwater microbial communities from meromictic Lake La Cruz, Castile-La Mancha, Spain - LaCruzMarch2015_17m | ecosystem: Environmental > Aquatic > Freshwater > Lake | place: Spain... | reverse complement strand
AGAAGCAGCAAAAAAAGCAGCAGAAGAAGCAGCAGCAGACGCAGCAGCAGCAGCAGCAAAAAAAGCAACAGAAGAAGCAGCAAAAAAAGCAGCAGAAGAAGCAGCAGCAGCAAAAAAAGCAGAAGAAGTAAGACAAGCAGCAGACGCAGATGCAAAAGCAGCAGCAGAAGCAGCAAAACAAGCAGCAGCAAAAAAAGCAGAAGAAGAAGCAGCAGCAGCAAAAGCAGCAGTAGAAGCAGCAGCAAAAAAAGCAGCTGAAGAAGCAGCAGCAGCAAAAAAAGCAGCATCGGGTGTTGTTGGAAGTATTGATATAATTAAAGAAAAACAAAAAAAAATAAAAACTATGGATAAACAGCGAAATACGGTTGGAGGAAATAATATTATATATAATAATATTAAATATAATATGAAAGGTGGTAATAAAAAAGATATTAATAAAATATCATCTATATTAAATAATATTAATATATATAAAATTAATAATAAAAATATTTTAAATTTTTTTAAAAAAATAAATAATAATAAACAATATGGTGGTGGTGATTCAATTAATATTATTAATAAAAATACGGTAGCTATAGATGGTTTACACAAAACCGCAATAACCATACTTAATACAGAAGAAATAACAAATGAAAATATTATTGAATTAAATAGAATTAATGAAAATGCAAAAAAATTATTACTTTCATCAAAAAATGAAACTATTAGGATATTTGAATATATTAGAAAAAACTTTTTAGATGTTACTAGTGCTGTTAATAATTATTTTACATATAGTTCATATGATAACGATATAGATACTATAATTAAATTAATTAATACTATTAATGAATTAATATCTGATTTTATAGAAGATGTTAATAACATTGAAGGATATAATCAAGCAAATCATAATATTGAAAATGTTAATGTTGATGATATCAAATTAATATTAGATGTTAATCTTAATGGAAAAATTAAAGATGATATAAACCAATTTAAAGGTAAAGAATCAAATAGTGATGATGAGTATGATGCTATAAGTATGATTAATAATGAACCTGGCGAGAACGACAAAGATTTACTAAATACAATAAAATTTATAGAGTATTTAAATAATTTATATGATTTATTTATAAAATTTTTAACTAATATAAATAAATACAAAATATATATTTTAAAAATATATAAAAAAAAAATTTTTCATATTAAAAAAAAATATGAAACTTTTTTAAATTATACAGAATCCTTAAATTTAAGAGAAACATCAAATATAAGTTTATCAACTTTATCAACATCTTTTAACGATGTTGATAAAGTTAATAAAGACGATAATACTAATGATGTTACAGGTGGGGACGGAGAAGAAGATAATAGTATTAATATATTTAAATTATTTAATGATTTAAATAATTTAAATATATCATTATTAAATTATAATACTAATACCTTTAATATAGATAGTATAGATATAAATATAAATATTAATGAAAATATAATAGAATTAATAAAACAAATAAATCATTTAGATGACGAAATATTTAATAAAAATGTAAAAGACATTATAATGGGTCTTTTAGATTTTTATAAAATTAATATTAATTCAAACGATGCTAATGATTTAATTAAATTAAATAAACTATTAACAAATGCTGATTTAGTATTATTATTTAATTTAATTAATGAAAAAATAAATGAAAATAAAAATAAAAATAAAATAATATATGAAGCTAAAAAAGTTTTTGAACTTATAAAAAAATGTATTGAAAACGATGATATAGATAAAGATATTAAAGAGTTTTATGAATCAGATATATTTAAGAATATTTCAACAGATATATCATCATCCACACCCTCACAAAATACAGATTTACAAGATTTTATATCTGAATTTAAATTAACTATAGATTTTCCTATTGATGATTTAATAAGTTTATATAATAAGTATAGAAATTTATTATATAAACTTATTAATTTTTTAATAAGTAAAATTAATGGAAAAAAAAAAGAACTTAAAATAAGCATAAATGGTAATAAGTTAGAAGAAGATGCTTTATTAAATGATATCCATAATAATAATGATATACAAGACCTTAATACTCAATATAGTGCAACCTATATAAATAATGATGATCCACTAACAAAAGAATTTAATATTTTTTTTGATGAAAATAAGTATAATAATATATTAAAAGTGTTATTAATATATTATAAAAAATTAAAAGAGTTAGAAAATGAAATAAATAAAAAAATAGATGAAAATACGCGCAATGAAGAAGAAAGAAAACAAAGAGAAATACAAGATCTTGAAAATAATATTAAAAAAATAAAGGACATAAATGACAAATTAATGGAATTAAAAAGCGTAAAACAGTATAGTGATATGGTGGTTGGTGGCGGTAATAATATTATTTTAAAAAAAATTAAAAAAATAATAAAAATATCAAATAATATAAATAATTATAGTTTTAATATAAATAAATTAAAAACTATAATAAAAAATAAACAATTAGGAGGAGGTATTCATGATACAATATTAATTGAACATAATAAAAACATAAATAAAATAGTTAATGATGTTGTAATAATAGTAACTGATTTTACTGAAAAATTTGAAAACTCAGCTAATAAAAGTAATTTACTTGATGATACCATAAAAACATTAAAAGATAAAGAAACCGAAGCAACTATAATTAATAATTATACAATTGATATTGCTATGAAAATAAAAGAAGAGTTATATACACATATGGACGAAATAAATAAAATTACATTAAACTTTACATCCGAAGAAAAAGATATAAATAAATTAAATATAAATAGTAATAATTATAAACAATTTAAAGATAATATAGAAGTAATTAAAAATAATTTAACACTTATAAATGAGATTAATGCATCTTCTATAATAGAAGATAAAAACATAGAGTTAATATTAAATATATCAAAAAATGTTAATCAAATATTTGAATATATAAATATATTAAAAAAACTATTTATAAAATTTAATCAAGAAAATGCATTAATAGTAAACCAATTAATAAATACATTTGGTGCAGATAATGGCTTTTATCAAAAATTATTAAGCTTTATATCAAAAAATAATATATTTATAGCGAGTAATCAAATATATCAAATACTACATTTATTAAATGAATTAAATACTATATTAATAGTTGATGATAATACACAAACTTTAGAAAACTTTATTAATAATTATAATCATTTTCAAACTGTTTTAAATAAAATTATATTTATAATAATAACATTATTTGATAAATTAAATGAATATATTACTAAAAATAGAGATCATATAAATGAAGATTTTACATCTAATTATAGAGAAGTAACTGATAAACAATTATTATATAGTGATGATAATAAAATTAATGAATTGATCATTAATGTTGTTAAATATATTAATAATTTAGAAGATTTAGAAGAAAAAAAAAAAAAGATAAGAGTAATAAATGTATTAATTGGACAAAACACCCAGACTAAACATTTAGCTTTATTAGCTAATATTGAATTAATTAAAGAAAAAATATTAGAGTTAGAAAAGAAAAAATATACATATTTAAAAATTACTGAGGCTGATTATGATATTACTAATGTTGGTGCTGATTATGATATACCTAGTGATAATATTGGTGATATATTTACTGAAATTATCAAAAATATAGATAAAAATAAATCAAATATTAGTATAGATTACGATTTAGAAAAATTAAACGATTTAAACGAAATATTATTAGATTTATTCGTAAAATATAATATTACAATTAAAAATTATACAGAATATTATAATAGTTTATTAAATAAACTTAAAAATATATTACAAAAATATATTGATTTATTTAAAAATAATGAAAAATTATTAAATTATTTATCGACTCCAACTTACGTATATAATAATAATAATGCTCAACATCATGATATAGAACAGCAAAAAACAGTATTATTAAATTCAATTAAAGAATTAACTGAATTAACTGGATTAACTGAATTAACTGGATTAACTGAATTAACTGAATTAACTGAATTAACTGAATTAACTGAATTAACTGAATTAACTAAAATTATATTATTTATTGATAATATAGATAAAAAATATAAAATAGTTTTTGATAAAATTAAAAGTCTAATAAACGACCAATATAAGTATTATAATGAATCTGTTGTAATGTACCATTATTCCAGTTATTTCGGGTTAATTAATATTATTAAAAATAATAATACCAAATTAGATAATGATGCGAATTATAATACGTATAAAGAATTGCAAGCCCTATATAATATATTTTTAGATTTTTCTAGTATAAATAATATATTAATTGAAACTAATGAAACTAATGAAACTAATGAAACTAATGTTAAAACATCTATTTTAAAAGATAATTTACATATTTTTAATAATTTTAAAATTTTAAATAATATAGTATTTAATAATAAAGAATTAGATACAGAAATAGTTAAAATATACAATGAGCTAACAGAGTTGTTAGACTTTGTAGAAAATGATACATCGCGAGATAATTTTTTATTAAAAATAACAACAAAATTAATGAGTTATAAAGTAAAGTTATATCAAGATTTATTTACAAAATTAAAAATTGTTGAGGATAAATATAGTAGTTATAATAATTTAATACTCCAAAATGAGTTAACTCAAAAATTATCGTATCTTAATACTTTATTAGAAGAATTTATAGAATTAATAAATGAATTAGATATATATACAGAAGATATATATATTGTATATAGTGATTTATACCTTAAAATAAATGATACTAAAAATGAAATTAGTTTAATTGAAACACAAATAACAGAATCATCAGATTCATCATCCAATCCGCAAATAAATAATAAGGAGGTTACACAAGAGAAAGAAGAATTAATACGATTATATAATCAAATACAATATTTTAATAAAATTAATGTTTCAAAACAACATGTTGAAATAAAATATACAACGGTAATTAATTTATTAAATGCATTATTAACACAAACAAATATACAACAAAAAAATACCAAATTAATAGAAGATAAAAAAAAATTAGAACAAAAATTATCAACTGAGGACATTAAGAAAAAAATAGAAATATTAAAACAATATGTAGAAGCAATAAAAATAGAAATAAAAGCAGTATTATTAGATCCTATTATATTATGTAATAATTTAATATATGATTCTAAAAAAATATTAAGAGAAGTTGAAAACACTATAAACCGTTTACCCTTAGGTGTTAATAAAATAACAGAAAATATTAATACTATTAAAAAGCTAATATATAAATATATATTAGCCTTTTTTAATATAATATATATATTTGAATTATTTTATAGTAAAATTAAAGTATATAATGAAAAATATAATGAGTATATTAAAAAATATGAAAAAAACAGTAATATTACTAATTATATTAATAATATTACTGTTTTTATCATAAAAAATATTATTGAAAACATATCATATATTGATATAAATTTTTATAACGCAGCTATAATAAGAATATTAGATATATATGTTTATAGACTAAGTAGAGCAACAGATAAATTATTAAATTTTCAAAGAGATTTAAAATATTTTAAAAATATCACAACATTTAACGAATTAAAAATATTAAATATTACTATAAATGAAAATACAATAAATTACACTGATGCATCAAATAATACCAGTATAAATATAGAAGAAAACGATAAAATTAAAAGTAAAATAGAAAGTGCTTTAGAAGAATATATTAAAACACATCAAACTATTCAATTATATGACTATAATACAAAATTTGAAACATTATTTGATGTTGATAAATATATAAATGCTAATTTATCTAATGATGAATCTACAAATACTGCATATATAAATGAAACAATAGCACACTTAATTCTTTCTAATAAATTATTATATGAAGATATATTAGAAAAAGATTATTTAATATATGCATTAATAAAAAACTCTGTCGATTTAATGAAAAATCAATTTACAATAGATTTTAATTGGGGTGATATTAAAAAAGATAAAATAACTGAAGATTTTTTAGAAGCCCATAAACTCAAAATTAAATATATAAAACATTTAATTAAATTTTTTATAGGTAATTTTGAACAAGACATGTCATCAAATAATCTTATACCATTTGTTGTTAAATATAATGGCGAATATTTATATATATATTCTATATTTAGATTATTTATTCTTATAAGTTTATTATATAATGATTTATTTTCTATTTTATTAGTTTTAAAAACTAATAAAATAGAAAATAAATTAAAAAAAATATTAAATAAAGAAACATATGAAATTAAAGAAACTGATTATACATTTAAAAATGTAAAAGCATTTATAAATATATTAAAAACAATACCTGACGAACCCCAATATAAAAGGTTACAAATAAAAGATAATAAAAAAAAAATATTACTTTATGATTCGCATAGCGAATTAAATATATTACCACCGCATGAACTCGATGTTATTGATAGATTATATAGTTATATGAACCGCCCCTCTGAAATAGTTGCAGAAAATTTAGATAATAAAGAAATATTAGATAGTATAATTGATGATTCAGAATTAGTATCAGGTCGTTCTATGGCGGCTACTAAAGGAGGTAATATAGAAATAATAAATAATACAGATTATATAAATGTATTAAAATTGGTATTAGATAAAAATTATGATATAATAAAAGATTTAAATATTATAAAAAATGATATAACAAGTATATCAACAACAATTAAAAATATAGAAGATATAAATGATTATAAATTAGATAATTTAAAATCAGATGAAATAAATAAAATAGATATATCAGTGTTAAAAAATAAATTAACAGAAATAGAAAATTTATTAAAACCATTTAAAGATGGGAAAATACCAGATAGTAAAGATGCATTTATTAAAGAGTATGATGTTCATAAAGGTAATTTAAAAACAATAATAGATGATTTTTTAAAAGTAGAACCAGAAATAGAATTTATAGAAAAAGTAAATAATATTAAAAAGATATATGAAAAAGATATAATAAAGAATGATGATGATTTAATAGGAGTATTAAGTAATATAATAAATACATATAGAGTAAATTATATTAGTTATATTAATAATTTAGATAAATATAAAGAAAATTGTAAAACAGCAATAGGTGAAAAAGAGAAATTAGTTAAAAAAGAAGAAGAAGAAGAAAAACTAGAAAAAGATAAAAAAAGAAAAGATAAAGAAGATAAAGAAGCAATTGAAAGAAAAAAAAGATTAATTGAAGAAGCAGATGCTGAAAGAGCAGCAAAAGCAAGAGAAGCGGCGGTAAAAGGAGGAAATTTAGCAGAAATAACAGGTATAAAAACAGATATAGAAGAAAAAATAAAGAAATATGAAACACGAATAAATAGAATAATAGTATTATTAAAACAATTAAATGGACAAGAAGAAATAAATAATAATCCATTAAAAAAAGCAATAACCTCAAGTAATAATTTTGAGTCATCAATATTCGAAGATATATTAAATAGTTATATAAATGATATAACAGATAATAAAAAAATAAGAGAAGTAGTAGAAGACGAATTTTATAATAAAATAAAATTTAATAATTTAGATCCAAAAGATAATATCGAAATAAATATATCAGATAAAGGTATATTTATAGCAATAATATTTTTTATTAGATTAATATCGGTATCAATAATTGAATATATGATAGACGGCAATAGTATAACAAATATAATAACAGCATTAAAATATTTTATATTAATATATATATTAATATTAATAATACTAATATTAATAATAAATATAGATACATATAAATTACGAATATTATTTAATTATTTAAATTTTCATTCAAATTCAGGAAGAATATATTTACATATAGGAATAATGTTAATATTTGGTTATTTAATATATTTAATGATGGTAAATATAAATTCATCATCGATATTAAAAACGAAACCATTTTTAGGAGATGATGAAAAAATAAAATTATCATTTAAAATAGAAGTATTATCAATGATAATATTTATATTTATAGCAATAATAACAATAATAATATAAAAAAATAAAAGGAAGAGTACATTTTAAGTTTTTTTTAAATTTTTATTATTTTAGATTAAAGTAAAATAATATTATTTTTGAAATTATATAAAATGTACTCTCGGTATTAAAAATATTTTTAAGTAGGTGGTCTATATAAAATATTTCTCATTTTATACATTAAATTATCATTAATATCATCAGCGCCAATAATATCATTAAATCCAGTATCTTTATTATTTTTTAATTTTTCTAACCATCTAATTTGATAAGTAATAGAGAAAACACCACATTCAGTATTACTTTTTTGATGTTGTTTTTTATTATAAAAGATATTAAATTTAGTATTAGGATAAATTTCAGTAATTTGTTTTTGAAAATCTTTAAGAAAATTTAAAATATAAGAGGGAATATTTCTAGCAGTGCTATCATAATAATAAACACCATAAGATTGTAATTTAGGGTCTATAACAAAAAATGTAGAAGTCCAATGAGAACCTGGTTCATCGTGTTTATCTAAATTAGTAATTAATCCAATAAATTTAATACGATTTTTAATATATTTTTTAATATTAATACCACAAAATTCAGTAAATAAACATTTACCAAATTTATCTTTAACCGCAAAATCAATAGGGAAAACCCCTAAAAATTTATATTTAAAATCTTTATTAGATTCATATTGTTTCATAACATTTTCAATATCATAATTAGATAACCATTCATGTGGATTTTTAGTCCATTCAATAGGTTTAATAGGTTTTAATTCTTTATTTTCAATATCAGCAATAACATGTTTAATAGTATTATTAGTATTTTTTTTAATAGTATTAATCCAGCAAATATCATCACCATTATTACAAAATTTTATTAATTTATCATTTAATAAATTCCATAATTTTTTAATAGAATAATTAGGTTTAAAAACAATAATATCATTTTTATTAGTATCATTCCAAGATTTAATTAAATTTAATAATGATTCTTTACTAAAACAAGAACCATTTTTAATATTTTTAGTTGCTATTGGACTACAATATTCACTACTAGTACCATTCATTGTTAATTCTATAATTATATACTATTTTTATAATCATTTTTTTATTAAAAAATAACATAAAAATATTAAAATTTACGAGATGAAAATGATAAGATAAAATAAAAAATAAAAAGGTATAAAAAGAAAAAATGATATATTATATTAATAAAATATAAATAAATATTAATGGGGGTTCAAGAAGATTTAAGAATATATATAAATAAGCATAAATCTGAAAAAGGAAAATCCTATACAAATACGAGTATAGGAAATCCTAAAGTATCTTTATATATAAAAGATGATGAATATAAGGAATTTTTAGATTTATATGCATTAGCAATAATAAATGGAATATCATTACATTTTACGGAGAAACCATTAGATCCCAGTCCATTAAGAATAGATTTAGATTTTCGATTTGGATTAGGAGAAGAGAAGAAAATAGAGAGGAAATATGATGATAAAACAATATATAATATAATAAATAAATATTTTGAAATAATAAATAAATATTTAGAATTATCAAATGATGAAAATATAGCATATATAATGGAAAAGCCAATTCCATCAGAATATAGAAATAAAATAAAAGATGGTATTCATATTGTATTTCCACATATAATAGCAACAAATAATACACATCATTTTATTAGAAAGAAAATATTAGATATTGCAAATGATATATTTAAAGATTTACCATTATGTAATGAATACGAAGATGTAATAGATAAAGCAATAATAAATGCAAATTGTTGGCAAATGTATGGAAGTAAAAAACCAGATTGTGAAACATATAGAGTATCAAAGATATATAAATATACTAATGAAAAAACGGAATTAATAAAATATACAGCAACAGTAAATGATGAAATAAACTATATAACATTATTTTCAATGAGAAAAACATGTATGGCATCAAAAATTAAGGATGAATATAAAAATGAATTAGATGAATATATAAAACATGTATTACCATCAACTGATAAAAATAAAAAAGATAAATTAGAAAATAATATATTATTTAATAAAGCAATTAATATAAATAAAAATTATACAAATGAAGATGAATTAGAATTAGCAAGAGCATTAGTTATGGAATGTTTATCACATACCAGAGCTGATAAATATGATGATTGGATAACATTAGGATGGGTACTAAGAAATATAGATTATAGATTATTAAATACATGGGTTGAATTTTCACAAATTGGTAGTAGTTATGTTGAAGGTGAATGTCAAAGATTATGGGATAAAATGAGAAAAGATCATATGGGTATGGGAACATTAAGATGGTGGGCTAAAATTGATAATATTACTAGATATAATGAAATAATTGATGAAACAATATTTTCATTAATAGATATTGCGATAAGTAGTGATGGAGCGCATTATGATATCGCAAAAGTAATACAAGCACAATATAAAGATGAATATAAAGCAGTGTCAAAAGATTTATGGTATAAATATGATAAAAGAAAACATAGATGGGCTAAAACAAGAGAAGGATTATATTTAAGAAGAGCATTAAGCGATGATATATGTAGAAAATTTATAGAAAGAGCGAAACATTATAATCATCTATTAATAAATGCATATAATGAAGATGGTAGTAAAACAGTAAATGATGAAAAAGCAAAAAAAGCACAAAAAATAGCATTACAATTAAAAAATGCAAGTTTTAAAGATCATGTAATGAAAGAATGTAAATGTTTATTTATTGATGAAAAATTTGAAGAAATATTAGATAGTAGAAAACATTTAATTGGATTTGATAATGGTGTATATGATTTAAAAATGCATATTTTTAGAGATGGTATGCCTGATGATTATATATCACATTCTACACATAAAAATTATATACCATATAATCCATTATTACAAGAAATTGAAGAAATTAATAATTTCTTTTCAAAATTATTTACAAATGAATCAATTAAAAATTATGTATTAGATATATTATGTTGTATTATTGATGGTAGTATTATTCAAGAAAGATTTTATATATTTACTGGCGAAGGTAGTAATGGTAAAAGTAAATTATTAGATTTAATTCAAAAAACAGTAGGTGATTATTATTCTACATTACCTATATCTTTATTAACACAAAAAAGAGCAGCATCAAATGCAGCACAGGGTGAAATTGAAAGAACAAAAGGAAGAAGATTTGCAGTTTTATCAGAACCAAATGATAATGATAAAATTAATATTGGATATATGAAAGAATTATCAGGAAATGATAAAATTTTAACAAGAGGGTTATATAAAGATCCTTATGAATTTACACCTCAATTTACAATGATTTTAGCATGTAATGATTTACCTGAAATTCCAAGTGATGATGGTGGAACATGGAGAAGAATTAGAGTTATTGAATTTTCATCTAAATTCGTTGAAAATCCAACTAAACCAAATGAATTTTTAATTGATATAGAATTAGCTGAAAAACTCGAAAGATATGCTGAAGTATTTTTAAGTATGTTAATTGAAAGACATAAAAACATTAATCCATTAAAAATTAATGAACCCAGAGAAGTTATTAATGCTACACAAAAATATAAAAATAATAATGATTCTATTGGACAATTTGTTACTGAAAAAATTATTAAAGATGATAATGTTAAAGAAAAATTATCTATTACTGAAATTTATAGTATTTTTAGAATATGGTCTTCTAAAAATATTACAAAAAATAAAAAACAACCTGATAGAAATCAAGTTCGGTCTTATTTTGAAAAATTATATGGTATTTATGATAATAAAGGATGGAAATTAAGATTTAATTTAGAAGATGATAATGATAATGAAAATGAAATCGTAAATTAAGTATACTTAATTTATATATAATTTAATAATTATTTTTTTATAAATTTATAATTATAGATAATGAGTTTAACTATTAAAAAATTTAAAATAAATAATTCAAAAACTATTAAAAGTGATAATATTGTTTTTAGTAATAAAAGTAAAATTAAAAAGAATTTTGATAAAATATATAACATAGAAGATTTATCAAAAACTAAATTTGAAATTATTAATAATGAAGGATATGAATTAACAAAAATTGATAAAGGTATTAATTTATTTAATGGTGTAACAAAAAAATTAAAAACATTAGAAGATATAAATGATTATGTTAAAACTAGACATAATGGTGCTTTCTTTTTAGCTAATAAAAAAATAGCATCGATGTATGGTTCTTTAAAAGATAAATTTTATATAGTTTATCATGATGGTATTCCTGCATATTATAATGATGGTGAAAGAGGTACTGATTTACGGTTTGAACTTACTAAAACTATATATTTATTAGATATCGGCAATATTAATAATATTAAAAAATTGTGGCATTTAATTAAAGATACATTTGATGCAGATTTAATAAAAAAATATCATCAAATAATATTAAAAACATGTGTTGAATATAATCCAGATAATGAAATTGAACCACAAATATGTTTTAGAACATCTTATGATTTATATGATAACCAATTTGTAGATTTATTATGTAATAACATAATACCATTATTAAAAACAAATGGTATTACAATTGATGGTTGGATATATTATAAAGAAATATATAATCTTTTTCATAATGAAATTTTATTATGTGATGCTATTAATAAAATGGTTTTTGTTAATAAATATCAACCAAAAAAAACACAACGACCAAAAGATATACCATCATATGAAGAATATAATAGAATAAAAATAAGTAAAATGTATTCATTAATAAATAAAAAACCACTTCCTGAATTTAAATTTCATACAGAGGATGATAATGATGATATATATACTTAAATATTTGTGTAAAATTATTTTATTTATTAATAATAATATATTTATATAAAAAATTAATATTATTAATAAATAAAATGGATATTAAATCAATTTATGATATTACTATATTAAAAAATATTATATTAAATTTAAATACTAAATTAGAAGAAGAACGAAAAGAATATAAAGATATATATAAAAAATTAAAAGATGCTAATGAATTATTATTAATTCAAATTGATAATTTAAAAGAAGAAAATTATAAATTAACTGATATAATAAATAATACTAATATAGAAGATGAAGAAAATAATTTAATAATTTAATAATAATATAATAGATTGTAATGTCAATTATATATAAAAGAATTGGTGATTATAAAATTGGTTTTAAATATTGTTATAAAAATGATAAAGAAATAATAGATGATAATATTATAAGTTATATTAAATCTTTAAAAATACCCCCTGCTTATAATAATGTTATTATTAATTCTAAAAAAAAATCTAAAATATTAGCGTATGGTTATGATAGTAAAAATAGAAAACAAACAATATATAATCCAATATTTATTAAAGAACAATCATTATTAAAATTTAAAAGATATACATTATTAAAAAAATATATTAAAAAAATTAAAAATAAAATTAATAAAGATATTACAGGTAGTGATATTAAAAATAAAGAAATTGCCATTATTTTATTTTTAATTATAAATTGTGGTTTTAGAATAGGTAATGAAAAATATTTAAAAGAAAATAAATCATACGGATTAACAACATTAGAATATAAACATTTAAATTTTAAAGAACCAAATAATATTATAATAGAATTTATTGGTAAAAAAGGTGTATTAAATAAATCTATATGTAAAAACAATGATATATATATATATTTAAAAGAAAAAAATATTACTGATAAGGTTTTTAATTGTAATTCTAATGATGTTAATAATTATTTAAAATTAATACATCCTGATATTACATCTAAAGATTTGAGAACATGGAATGCTAACGAATTATTTATTAAATTTATGAAAATTGAAAATATAAAAATTAATGATGCTATTAAAATGGTTGCTGAAAAATTACATAATACTATAGCTGTATGTAAAAAAAATTATATTGATCCTTTACTAATTAAAAATTATGAAACTAATTGAATTTACTTTTAATTAAACTTTTAACTTCACTTTTTATCGATTTATATAATGGTAAATTCATTTGTAAATCTAACCAACTTAATCTTGTATTTATATATTCAATTATATCAAGATTCATTATTTTATTATCAATTTCTTTTTTCTTTTTATAATAATAATATTCTAATTTATTTGAATTTTTTTTAATTAAATTTGTTGATAAATGTTCTAAGTCTGTAACTATCCATTCATTATTTTTTTTATAAAACAATTATTATTTTTTTCATATTTTATATTATGATTTTCTGGAAAATCCTTATTAAAATGTTTTAATTGTATATAATTTGGTATTATACTATTACCACTTAATTTAAGTATTTTAATAATATCATCAAAAGTAATATAATCAGTTCTTTCAGAACCATAATTATTAATAGTAATATTATTAGTTGTATTATTAGTTGTATTATTAATATTATTATTATTTCCATTTATAACTATTTCTGGTTTTTTAGCATAAATAATACTTCTTGCTTTACAATTATTATTTTTTATATGATTAGATTTACTTGATCTAGATGAAAAAGTTTTCATACATCTAGAACAAGTAAGAATATTAATACCAATACATTTTTCAATATGATTTTCATATGATTTTTTAGTTTTATAAGATTTATTACATTTATCACAACTAAATAAATTTTTATCATCAATATCATTATTAATATCATCATTATTATCATCATTATTATCATCATTATTATCATCATTATTATCATCATTATTATCATCATTATTATCATTATTATTATCATTATTATTATCATTATTATCATTTAAATTAATAATAGTATCTTCATTATTATGTTTAGATTTATAATGTCTATCAAGATTATATTTTCTTGATGAAATATAATTACAATAATTACATTTGAATTCCATTATTTATATATATAATATATTATGAGTAATTTTATAAAATAAAATTATAAACATTAATATAAAAACATATACTATTTTTTTATAAAAATTAGTTTTTATAAACCATTTTTGATAAGATAAATATTATTTATTGTTGTAAAAAAGAATAAATAATAAATACTCAAAATCGTAATCAAAACAATACTCGTCAGTATCTCTACGAATGTATTAAAAACAGTATATTTTTTGGTTAATAAATTAAAACTTTAATATTAAATTTTAAAGATTTAAATAATTAATAGAGTAGCAAGACGGTATTAAAATTTTAATTAAGTATTTTATGTTTGTTTAAATAAAGTATTTAATATTTATAATATATTATTATAATATATTTAGTATAGAAATACATTAATATGCATTATTATATATCATAATATAATATTATAAATAAAAATATAATTAAATGTAAATAATTAATTAATACTAAAAAAAAATAATTTAAATTTTAAAATAAAAATAAAAAAAAGTATTGGCGTATGTAAAAAAAGTTTTTGAAATTAATTTTTTAAGATTTTTATGAGTAAATATATATTAAATAAGATTAATTAAATAATTAGTAAACATTTTTATTAAAGTAATAAACATTTTTATAAAAAACATGTACATTTTTATCTATTTTATCTATTTTTACATTAAAAAAATAGATAAACTCATTATTTTATAAACCATTTTGGTAATAAAAATATTATTTATTTCTGGTCTTAAAAAAGAATGAAAAAATAATAAATAATACACCATATAAGTAATAAAACTGTTGCTCAAAATCTACTCAAAACAGGTACTCAACACACCCCTCTCTCTCTATGTGTCGACTCCAAGAGTGTTTTAAAATCGTGTTTTTTTTGGTTAATGGATTCAAACTTTTTTATAATTTATATTATAATTATAAATATAAATATGAAAATATTATTTCTATTATTACTTTTACCATTATTAATATATTGTTTAACATGTAATAGTTATATTGAAACATCTAATACTGAATTAATGATAAATAATATATCAAATATATTATATTCAATTGGATATATTGGATATAATAGTTATAATACTAATAATCAAATATGCACTTATAAAATGATACAATTAAAAAAAAATAATAATAATATTGTATCGCCATCTTATAATAATATTATTAATACAATTTATATTTATAAATTTATAAATACATGTCCTAATAGTTTTTGTTATATTATTAATAATATAACAGATATTGATTTATATCCGTTTATTGGAATAACAAATATTATATTTTTTTCTAAAACATATGATAATATACATGGTTGTGATAATATGAAATCATTATATTTATATATAATATGGTTATTATCAGATGATATAATATATAATATAATAAAAAATTTTTCATTTGTTCAATTTCCAGATTATATAAAATATAATATTATAAATAAATTAAATTTAATAACATGCGAATATAATAATGGTTCTATAATATATGTTAAAAATATTAATACATATTCTAAATATATATATGGTTCTGGTTCATCATTAATAAGTAATTTACAAAATAAATTATCTGATATATTTTATGAATTATATAATATTAAAATAATATATAATATATCTAATTCATATACTGGTATTAATAATTTAAAAAAAAATAATTATTTATTTTCTTTATCTGAAATAATAGATTATGATAATAATTTATTTATATTACCATTATTTATAACAAGTATAATTTTTATATATAATTCAAATACAATAACACATTTAGTATTAACTAAAAATGATATTAAAAATATATTTTTAAATAATAATAGTAGTTATATAAAAATAATTAGAAATAATAATTCAGGTATATCATTTATATTAAAAAATACTTTATTTAATACTGATATATCATTAATAAATAATAAAACATGTTTAATAAATTATTGTAATAATAATAATGATAATAATAATGATAATAATAATGATAATAATAATGATAATAAAATATTATTAATAATAATATTACCTTTTTTATTAATAATAATTATAATAATAATATATAAATATACTAAAGATTATTTGTATATTAAAATATCTGATATAAAATATAATCCAGATGATTTACATCATATTATATTTAAAGGTATATATAATAATGAACATGTTATGATAAAACATTTAAATACAAATATAAATATAAAAAATAAATTAAAAATAAGAAAATATTCAGAAGATTTAATATGTTCAACATCATTTTCTAATAATTTACAATTAATTCCAATAAAAAATAGTTATATTTATAAAATAAAAAGTTTTTTTATAAGTAAAAATACTTTAAAAGAAAATATAAATAAACTTTTTAAAATGTATCATCCTAATATTATTCATATATTTGGTTATTCAAATAATATAAATGATCCATTACTTATTATGGAATATATGTTATTAGGTTCTTTACATGATGTATTATATAAATCAACAATTCATATTGATAATATATTTATAATAAATACAATAAAACAAATAGTAGAAGGTATATCATTTTTACATTCATTTGAAAATCCAATAATTCATAATAATCTTAAAACAACAAATATATTAGTAAATAGTTCTTTAAATATAAAAATATCTGATTTTTATATATTACAAAATAAAAATAAAATTAATAAAAATTTATATTATATAGCACCAGAAGTAATACAATATAATTTTATTACAAAAGCGTCAGATATATATTCATTTAGTATTATATTTTATGAATTAATAATGATAAAAGAACCTTATTATAATTTGCAAAATAATATATCAGATATAATAACATCAATATTAAATAAAGAAAATCCATTAAGACCTTTAATAAATTATGAAATAAATTCAGATATTAAAATATTATTATCAAACTGTTGGGATAGTAATTATAAAATACGACCTTCTATAAATACAATAAAGGAAATAATAAATAATTTTAAAACAGATTGTATAAATATAATTAACAAATTAGTAAAATATACTAAAAGTATGCAACATATATTAAAAGATATGTTTCCAAATAATATATCTAAATCTATATTATATTCTAAAAAAATATTACCAATAACATTTAATAATATATCTATATTATTTTTAGATATATGCAATTATACTAATTTAAGTTCTATTGTAAGCAATGATGTAATTGTAAATTTATTAGAAAGATTTTATAATGATTTAGATGATTTAACAAAATCATTAAATTTAATTAAAATTGGTAATGTTGGAGATTCATATATATTATGTTCAGATTTAAATGAAGATAATATTAATAATATAAAATTAGTCGCATTATATGGATTAGAAGCAATAAAAATTGCTTCTAAAACTTATATTGATTTAAATAATTTAGCATTAGGAACTATAAAAATTAGAGTTGGTATAAATAATGGTAATGCTATTGGACATATTATAGGAAAATATACACAACGATTTTCATTATTTGGAGATACTATAAATTTAACATCAAGAATGGAGAGTACATCAGAACCAATGAAAATACAATGTACAAAAAATATAGCATTATTATTAAAAAATATAGATAACAATTTTATAATAGAAAATAGAGGATTAATAACTATAAAAGGAAAAGGATTAATACATACATATTTTATAAATTCTTATATAACTGATTATAAATTTATACAAAAAGAAGAAAATAAACCTACTGAATTAAAATTAATAAATAATATTTTTAGTATGACAATGAAAAAACTAGTAGATAATATCGAAGAAGTTGAAATAAATACTAAAAATATTCCTTAAGTAGGTAAAATAAATATCATTTGTTTTACACAATTTTTATTTGCAATAAATTAGGTAGTAAAATATAAAAAATGATTATTTTTATATTCATTTATTATAATAAATGGAAGAATTATATAAAGAACATAATGATAAAAATACAAAAGATTTTAATTTTAATGATTATGTAAATTATTGTAGAGTTATAAATATATTAGATGGTGATACTATTAAAGTAATAATAAATGTATTTGGTAATTTTTATAAAATTACATTAAGATTAAATGGTATTGATTGTTGTGAAACAAAAAGTAAAAATCAAGATAATAAAGATTTAGGTATTAAAGCAAAATTAAGATTATTTAATATAATAACTAATAAAGAAATTACTAATGATAAAAAAGAAATTAAAAAAGAATTAAATAACAATACTTATTTAATATGGGGTAAATTTTTAGATTTTGATAAATATGGTAGAGTTTTAGCAGATATTTATAAAAATAAAGATGATACATTAAGTATATCAGAAATATTAATAAATGAAAAGTTAGCATATTATTATGATGGTAAAACAAAATTAACTGAAAAAGAACAAATTGATATTTTAGACTAAAAAAATAAAAAATGATAATATATATAAAAGAATTTAAATTATATAATTAAATGGAGATAGATATAGTTATTCAAAATCTCAAAGAAATGTTAATTGATAGAGGAGATAATATCGATGAATTTGATGAACATGAAGTAGATATTGAAAGAGAAAATTTTTATATAGATAAAGATATAATAGAATTTAATACAAGTAATACAACAATAATATTTGTATTAGCAAAATTATTACGAAAAAATTTTATAAATGAATTAAAAGAGTATGAAGATAATATAGATAATTTTATTGTAAAATATAATAATAAATTAAATATAATATTAATATTTAATAATGATACATTATCTACACCATTAATTAATCAATTAACTAAATTTGATAAATTATTACAAAAGAAAAAAGGTATGTTACAATATTTTCAAATTAATAATTTATTGTTTAATCCTACTAAACATAAATTAGTACCTAAACATAGAAAATTAAATAATGAAGAAACTATTGAAATTATGGATAAATATTTAATTAAAAGTAAAATACAAATGCCAATGATAATGCATAATGATGTTATTGCTAAATGGCTAGGATTAAAACAAGGTGAAATCGTAGAAATTACACGATATAATGAAAATAGCGGTATTTCATATTATTATAGATGTTGTATATAATAATTTTTTTATATATATTATAGAGTAAATGGAAATTGATATAGTTATTCAAAATCTTAAAGAAATGTTAATTGAGCGAGGAGATAATATCGATGAATTTGATGAACATGAAATAGATATTGAAAGAGAAGATTTTTATATAAATAAAGATATAATAGAATTTAATACAAATAATACAACAATTATATTTGCTTTAAGTAAAAAATTAATAAAATTAATTACAGATGAATTAAAAGAAAATGAAGATAATATAAATAATTTTATTACAAAATATAATAATAAATTAAATATAATATTAATATTTAATAATGATACATTATCTACATCATTAGTAAGTCAATTAACTAAATTTGATAAATTATTACAAAAGAAAAAAGGTATGTTACAATATTTTCAAATTAATAATTTATTATTTAATCCTACTAAACATAAATTAGTACCTAAACATAGAAAATTAAATAATGAAGAAACTATTGAAATTATGGATAAATATTTAATTAAAAGTAAACTACAAATGCCAATGATATTACAAAATGATGTAATAGCAAAATGGATAGGATTAAAACAGGGTGATATTGTAGAAATTACACGATATAATGAAAATAGTGGTATTTCATATTATTATAGATGTTGTATATAATAATTTTTTTATATATATTATAGAGTAAATATATATGTCTAAAGATTATTATCCAAAAACACCTTTAATTATTGGGGTTGATTATAATAATAAAAAATATACAAATGATATAACTAAAGATAAAAATATTACTAATTTTACACAAAATGATTTAATAGGACCTTATAAAAAAGATGATATTAATTTAAATGATAATAATATTGGTTCTCGTGTTATTAAATTTATAAATCCATATATAAATTATCAATTATATACTGGTCCTGATGATATGTTGTGTGATATTTTATTAGTTGGCGGTGGAGGTGGTGGAAGTTCTGGTGCAGGTGGAGGTGGTGGGGTAGTTATGTTATATAATCAAAAATTATATGCAAATAAAGTATATAATATACGTGTTGGTAGAGGAGGTATAGGAAGAAATTCAATAATAACAAATGGTGATAATGGATATGCAAGTTATATATATATAAACGGCGAAACGCCTATAATAAATAATAATCCATCAGATAGTTATATTAAAACTATATTAGCATATGGTGGAGGTGGTGGATATGCTAATAATACACAATTATTAAATAATAATATCCAAATTAATAATTATTATATTGTTGCATCGGGCGGTGGATATCCATATAATAAAAAAATTGATTCTTCATCAAAATATATAATACCTTATAATTCATTACAAGGTAATAAAGGAGGTATTAATCCAAATTTATATTGTGGATGTGCTGGTGGAGGAGCGGGAGGGTCTGCATCAGCAGACGGAACATTCGCAGGAAATGGAATATCATCAAGTATTACAAATACTATTTATTCTAAAGGTGGTAATATTCATAGTTTAAATAATGGATTATATTATGTTAGAGTTTATGTTGATCAAAGAAATTATAAAAATCAAATAATAGCATGGGGAGATTATTGGGGAAGTGATCCGTCTGATAAATCAAGAACCCCAACGCATGAAGGTGCTATTAATAGTATTGATAATACATCTTTAACAAATTCAGAAGAAAGAATAGCAGTTTATTATTCTGGATATTTTTTTACTCAAAATTATTCAGGAACTTTTTATTTTAGAACTGGTAGTGATGATGATAGTTATTTATGGATTGAAGATACAATGATTGTTAATAATGGAGGATTACACGGATTTCAATGGGTACAGGGTAGTTATAATATGAAAGCATATACATATTATAGATTTAGAACATTATTTAGACAAAATTGGGGCGGAACTGGTTTTGTAGTTCAATTTACACATCAATTATTTGGATGGCGTTCTGATGGATTTGGATTTTATTATAATGCACAATATCCTAATTCTTATTTAAATGTTAATACATCTTCTTTAAATAATACAAATACTGGAAATGGTGGAAATAATGCATTAGTACATTTTAGAGGTATTACAGATATAGCATTAAAAGAAGGATATAACGGCGGTAATGGCGATAGTGGTATTTTTGCAATTAGATATACTTTAAAACCTACCACGATTATTGCAAATTATATTAATTATAATATAGAAACATTATTTAATAATTTTCCATTAACAATAGAACAACCAATTGATATAAATATTGAACAACCTATTTTTGAAACTTTTCAAAATAAAAATAATAATGATAATATATATGATAATATATATGATAATATATATGATAATATATATGATAATATATTATCAGTTTTAAATGTAGATAAAAAATTTAAAGATTATTTTATTGATATCGAACAACATTTAAATAAAAAATTAAATATTAAAGAAAAATTTACTAATCCTGGTGTTGATTATGAAACTAAATTATATTATAATATACTTGGCAATAGCACGACTTCTAATATGTTCAGTTATAATGATTATACAGGATTATTAGATAGTAATACTGCTATGTTATATTCTAAAATATCTACAGCAAGTAGTGGTGATTATGCCACAATTGATACTGATTTAAATTCAAAAACAACATATATTAAATTTGTATATTATTTATTATTAATTGATGAAATATTTTATGAAATATATAATTATGTAAATAATAATAATACTAAAAATTTTGGTTTAGTTAATACTATAACATTACAATATGCAACAGCCACTAATAAAGGAGAAACAAATATAATATATACAAATGACGATGCTACATTAAATATATATTTATATAATAAATATTATGATACAATTTTACCAACTACTGAAAATAGAACATTAACAAACAATGCAAAAATAACATTTAGATATAATGAGCTTATTGAAGAAAACAGTGAAACTGTTTCTAGTAATTTTAAAGTAAAAACATCTGCGTATATTCAAAAAAGCGAGCAATCGTCATTACCATTTGAATCATGTGTATATAATATGATTATAAATAAAATGATTAAAATATTTAGTTTTTCAGATTATAATGTAAAATCGCAACTATATTTATATTTAGGTTATTCAAAACTATTATTATATTATATTGAAGTATATTTAATAATAAATATATATGCAACTTCAATTTATTATAAAGAAAAATTTGTGGATTTAAAAAATATAATTAATAAAAATACAAGCAATATTAATTATATTAAATTTAGTGATGATACTGATAATAAATCATTAAATTATACTCAATTATTAAATTTAAAAAAAAAATATTATATAAATCAAGATATAATTGACAGAACATCATCTGACATAAACACTAATAGAACTAAATTAAATTCAAAAATTGAAAATTATAATTTTAATTATAATAATATTAAAAATTATAATTATTATAATATATTATTATATATCATATTAATTATATTAATTATATTATTTATTTATTTTATATTATCAAATACAGCTGATAATACTAAAATAATTAATATAAGTTTTATATTAATTATTTTAATAATAATAATAATAATATTATATTATTTATTTGATAAAAAAAAGGATTTATTAGAAAATTTTACAGCAGTTAATTATTATATTCATGATATAACAAATATTAGTCAAAAAGAAAAAAAAATATATCCAAGTAATACTTTTGAATTTCAAGATATTGCGACTTGTAATTTAAATCCTAAAGATACATTATTTAGTTCTAATAATCCTATTATTATAGTTATTAATAGAGGTGGACATATAGATAAAATATTAATATACAATAATATAAATACATTATCAATTGATAATACTAAATTAACAACTGGTGGCTCATATTTAAATAAAAGCACTAATACATCAAACTCTTTTTATAATTATTTAAATAAAAGTCATATTACTGGAGAAGATGATAATAAAACTATTCAATTTTTATTAAAATTTGTAAAAGTAGATGATATTACTAGCGCTGCTACATTAAAAGATTTACTTGATGAGATAACTGATATAAATAGTGCTTTAACAATATATTTACAAAATTTACAATCACAAATATCATTAATAGATAATATAGATTTATATCAAAAAACAAATAAATCATTAATGACTAAAAAAACAATAATAGATAATTATAAAAAAGTATTTAATAATAAAAATAAAAAAGTAGATACAAATAGTAATATATTAAATTATGATTTAACATATATATATCATTTTAATTTATTATTATGTTATATATTTGTAATAACATTAATATTAACAATATTATTTTATGTATTTAATAGAGGAATAAAATTATTTATTACAATAGGAATAATATTATATTGTTTAGTATTAATAAATTTTTATATGAATGTTAAAAAACAAACAAGAACAAGAAGTGATAGATATTACTGGCAAAAACCTTCAGAAAATACTTTATATAAATTATAATATAAGAATTATTTTATATAATTTATAAAATAAAATGCCAAGAAAGAAAAAAGAAGATAGTGATGATGATTATAAGTTTATTAATGATGATGATGACGAAGAAGAAGATGATTATCCATTTAATAAAAATGATGAACCTGATAATATAATATCAGTAATAAAAAAAAATATTAAAATACGAAATAATATAATAAATAAAAATAAAAATAAAAAATATACGAAAATACTAGAAAAATATAATAAAGACGAGATAGTATATTTTAATAATTTAGATGAAAGTGAAAAAAATAATATATATAATATAGAAACAAGTTTAAATAATAATAATTTATTAAATATAAACACACCATTAAGATTTAAATTTTTAAATATGAATACAAGTGATATGAATAAATATTATATATTAACAAAATATGAGCAATTATGTAGTATGTCACCATATTCAAGTGAATATTTTAAATTATATTCATGGATAAATACAATATCAAATATACCATTGGGAAATTATCATAAATTACCAATAACAAATACTGATAATATATCAAATATTTCAAATTTTTTAATAAATATTAAAAAAGAATTAGATAATAAAATATATGGTCATATAGAAGCAAAAGAACATATAATTAGAATATTATCTCAATGGATTTCATATCCAAATGCTAAAGGATATATTATAGGTATTCAAGGTGCGATGGGAATAGGTAAAACAAAATTAATAAAAGATGGTATATGTAATGTATTAAAATATCCATTTTCATTTATATCATTAGGGGGTATAAGTGATTCCAGTTATTTAAAAGGTCATTCATTTACATACGAAGGTTCTAAATATGGAAAAATAGTAGAATCGTTAATGAAAGCGAAAGTAATGAATCCAATATTTTTTTTTGATGAATTAGATAAAGTTTCAGATACAAAATTAGGTGAAGAAATTATAAATACATTAATACATATAACAGATAATACGCAAAATGAAAAATTTACAGATAGATATTTTGAAGAAATTGATTTAGATATATCTAAATCAATTATTTTTTTTAGTTATAACGATGAATCATTAATAAATCCGATATTAAAAGATCGAATGATAACTATAAAAGTAAAAGGATATAATATAAATGACAAAATTATAATAGCCCAAGATTATTTATTAAAAGATATAATGAAAGAATATAATTTAAATTATAATGATATAATATTTACAAATGATATTATTAAATTAATAATTGAATTAACAGACGATGAAGAAGGTGTCCGAAATTTACAAAGAAATATAAATAATATTATATCACATATAAATATGTATAAATATTTACCATCAAAAGATATAAATATAAATTTTCCATATACAATAACAAAAGATATATGTGAAAAATTTTGTAAAAAGAAACATACTACTGACATTAAATTATCAATGTATTTATAAGGAAGAGTACATTTTAGGTTTTTTATTATTTTTTATTTTTTTACATTAAAGTAATTTTAATTTATTTTTGAAAATTTAAGAAATGTACTCTCAGTATTAAATTATAAAGGAATATATTTAATAATACATTTTAATATTATTTAATGTATTAAGATACATCGTAATACATCTCGCTAGTCTTTTAAATATTAAAGAATTATAAGGAAGAGTACATTTTAGGTTTTTTATTATTTTTTATTTTTTTACATTAAAGTAATTTTAATTTATTTTTGAAAATTTAAGAAATGTACTCTCAGTATTAAACTTCTGAATATTTATTTAATAATGTTTTATTATATTCTTCTGATATATCATAAGCCATTTTTTCATAAGGATGTTCAATTGAAAAATTACTTAAAATAACATCATTTATATTATTAGGTTTATTACTTTTATATAAAGCAATTAATTCAATATTATTATTATCTTTATAAATAGCATCATCTAAGTCGGGATTAGATCTAATATTTGGTATATTAATTTTTTTTCTAGAAAAAGTATAACCCATTTTTTTAATAATTTCTTTCATATCATTATATCTTTGAAATATATGAATTTTTTCGTGTATTAATATTCTAATTAAATTATCATCATCATTATTTAAATTATTAGTAGATAAAAATATAATATTATTTCTAGTATGTGGCATACCTTCTTCGTAATTATTATTAGTTAAAGCAAATATCCATTTTATTTTTGCTATTATATTACCATTAATATAATCATTTTCATAATTATTTAAAAATTTATCAGCATATTTAGCACATTTTGTTAATTTATTAATTTGATTATCATTAAAATTTAATGTAGAATTTGATATTAAATTTATATAATCTTCTTTACTTTTTATTTTTCTAGCATATATATCTAAATTATTAAAATTTTTTATATAATTATCATTATCATTTTTTAAAAATAAGGATGTTTCAATTGAATTCATAAATATTATATTATTATCATTATTGTAATAATAATAAATAATAATAATTATAATTAATAATAATAATATTAATAAATAATATATCATATCTATATTTATAATTTAAATTATATATAAAAATTAATATGTTAATAATAAATATATAAAATGGATGAAATTAAATTACAAGCGCCTTTAAATATATCTGATGATATTATAAATGAATTATATATTAAAAATAATAGTAATGTAGTTAATACATTAGCTGAATTATGGAATTTAGAAGCATTACCTATTAAAAAAGAAAGTAAATTTGATAAATTTAGAGATATATGTGATGAACATGACAAAGCCTGTTATGAATATCTAAATAATATGTCTAATAATAATAATACAAATGGTTGAACAAATAAATTATAATAAATTAATAGAAATTATAAATATTCAATATAAACCAGCAAAATATGATTATGGGTCATTAGATTATAATATGAATGCATATAATAATATAGATTATAGTTTAGGATTTTTTAATAATTTAAAAAATTTATCAAGTAAATATTATAATGATTATAATAATATAAAAGATACTGAAATTAATAAACTAAATCAAGAAAGAATACCAATATATGATAAAACCGAAGATTATAAAAAAAGAAATAATATATAAAAAAATGATTATTGATATTATATAATATCAATAATATATGGATGAATTAATGGGTAATTTTAATATTATTTTAAATAATAAGAACAAAGAAGTTGAAGATATTCTTATATCAAAAAATAAAAAAATGAAGGTTACATTAAAAATAGATCAATTAGATTATGCCTCCAAAAAAACCATTAACCTTATTGAAAATGAAAAAATCAGAAAATATAAAAGTTCTAAAGCATATAAGAAAGAACAAGAGAATAGTATATAATTATAAAATGATTAACATTAATCATAATGAAGATAATAATAATATTGATAAAATTATATGGTTATATTTAAAAGAAAATAATTTAAATTTAGATAATATAATTAAAAAAATAAAAGATAATAATTTAAATATTAATAATGATATTATTATTAATAGATATAATAAAATTATTGAATATATAAATATTTTAAATGAACTTAAAGAATTACCTTTAATTAAACAACGAACGCAAAAATGGTTTGATTTAAGAAAAATGAGATTAACCGCATCAGATTTAGATGAAGCAATATCATCAAATAATACAAATTTAATTAAAAAAAAAGCAGGTCATATTATTGATAATATTAATTATAGTGTTATTCCGCCATTAAAATGGGGTACTATGTATGAATCTATGGCTATGAGATGTTATTCTCAATTAAATAATGATATTATTATTAATGAATTTGGTTTAATTTTAGATAAAAATATAGATTGTTTTGCAGCATCACCTGACGGTATTACAGAAATTGGTAAAATGATTGAAATAAAATGTCCATATTCCAGAAAAATTATAGATGGTGTTATTCCTCATAAATATTTATTACAAATGCAAGGACAATTAGCAGTATGTTGTTTAAATGAATGTGATTATATTGAATGTGATTTTAAAGAATTTTTAAATAAAGAAGATTATTTATCATGTGATATTAATTTAAAAATTAATCACGGTATAATTGCTGAATATAAATATAATAGTGAATATTATTATTTATATTCAGATATTTATTTAGATAAAGAAGAAACAATTATTAATATTGAAAATAAATTAAAAGAATTAAATGACCCTTCTAAAATATTTATTAAATATATTTATTGGAGATTAAATAAAATTAATATACAAACTGTTAAATTTAATAAAAAAAACTGGGATGAACTTATTCCTAAAATTAAAGAATTCTGGAATAATGTCGAGGAATATAAAAAAATACCTATTGAAAAAAAGAAAAATCTTTTTATTAATGATGATGATTAGTCTAATTTAGATGTAAATATATTATAATTTTTATTTAATTTATATACTATTGTTTTATTATTTAAATTATCCTTTTTAAAAAATTTATGTATTACATTTGTATTATTTTTTTTAAATATATTATCTGACGTTTTAATATAATTTGGATATATCATTATCATTTTTACATATGACATTGGTTTTCCTATTGTAATATTATCTTCTTCTTTATTATTTATATCATAATTATAAAATAATATTACATATACAGGGTCTTTTATTTTTATTTCATTTGTTTTTCTTAATAAATCTGTTAAATTATCATTTATTTTATTTATTATTTCAATATTATTATTTATATAGATATCATTTATATCTATATAAAAATAATCGGATAATTCCTCTAAATATATTTCAATATCTTTTATATCTTTTATTGTATTTAAAGTATTTTTTATACTAGAATATTTTATTAATGCATTATTATTAATATTATTATCATAACTCTTTACTATATTATCAAAATTTTCAACATTATTTATATTTATATATTTTGGTTTTATTATTAATGTATAAAATATATTACTTATTATAAATAATATTAATAATATATATAATATATTCATTCTATTACTTATTTATAAAATTTAACTATCGATATATCCAATTGTCATACTTCCAATTCCTGTATCTGATAATGTTGGACATAATATTCCACCAGTTATAGTTATTACAAAATTTTGTTTTGCTGTTATCGAACTATTTAATTTAAATTTTATATAAGAAATTGATTTATATATTGTAAATTCACCAGATTTAATATATGAATTTTGGTTTAATGTTATTGGTGTTGAATCTGATGTTATTTCAGGTATATTTATATATAAATTTAATTTAACATCTATATCTACAATTGGTATAATATTAATATCCATACCTATTTTTTTATTATTATTATTATCAATTATATAATTAATAAAATAATAACAAAATGCGGTATTTGCTATATTATTAAATGATAAACTATTGATATCAGTATAATTATTTGAATTTATTTCAGTAGTATAATTACCATTCGGATTATTTAATAATTTTAAACTTTTCATATATACTTCTTTATTTTTTATATATAAAGCAGCATCATCATTACTATCATTTGTTGGAGCTATTTTTATTATATTATTTTGCATATCAAAAAATGCTAATGTACTTCCGTCTATATTATTCATTGTTATACTTTTTGTACTAGATGTTTCAGGTGTTATATTAAAATTTCCATTTGTTAAATTAAAATTTATACAATTAGGATTACTTCCATTATTATCACATATTCTTAAATTATTTGAATCTTTTATATTTGGAGCGGTTAAAATAGTCATTCCACTTATTGCATTTACTTTTGATATAATATCTATTTTTGGACTTATTGTATTATCAAATATATAATCATATAATGCAGCATTGGTTTTTGCTGCAGGATCTATATTTCCGTTAAATGTAAAATATTGTTTTAATGAATTATCAAATTTTATTATATTACTATCATTTAATTTATTTTTATTATTATTTGATGATATTATATTTGATAATTCTTTATAATTGCAATTTATTAAATAATTATAATTACTTGTTATATTTATTAATTTTGTATTATAATCATCATTTATTGTATTTATATTTTTACTTATTATTTTTATATTATCGTTTGTTTTATTTATAGTTGTATCATTATCATTTTTAAACACTATATAATCATATATAAAATTAAATATTACATATAATGTAATTATTACTATTATAATTAATATAATATATAGTATTATATTAAGCATTATATCTAACTTTTATTTATATTATAATTGTTTTTATTTCTTGCTTAAATGTTGTTGAACTATTATTTATATCTCCCCCTTTTATTTCATCATTATCTACACCACTATCTCCATCATTATATCCACCACTATTTCCATCATTATCTCCATCATTATCTCCACAACTATCTACATCATTATCTCCACCACTATCTACATCATTATCTCCATCGTTATCTCCACCACTATCTACATCACTATCTCCAACATCACTATCTCCAACATCATTATCAACATCATTATCTCCAACATCATTATCTCCAACATCATCATTATCAACCTCATTATCTCCAACATCATTATCAACATCATTATCAATACCATCACTATCTATATTGCCATCATTACCGCCTTTATAATTATTATAAAAATATACACCACCTACTAATTTTAATTTTTTAGCTAATGCGCTTTTTTTAGATATACATCTTCCTGTATTTGGATTTATAACTTTATCATCCGGACATATTTTATTATTTTCTTTAATTTCTTCTTTAATTATTTTTGCTTCTTTAATGATATCATCTATATCAATATCATCGATTACTAATTGTTCAATTGGTAATTCAATACTATCTGTATTTATTCTCATTTGTAATCCCATACTTTCTAATTCCTGCATTAATAATTTAAAAGTATAAGGAGTTTCAATAATTGCTAAATCATTATTATTACAATTATTACATATACTTGAATTTATTTTTGTTGAATATATTGGTATTACTCCACATCTTTTACATACACACCATCTATATTTATCAGATCTTTCCATCATACTTTCTTTCATAAACATAGAAACGCCATGACTTAATACACTATCCCGTTCCATCTCACCAATTCGTAATCCTCCCTCTTTTCTTCTTCCGCCTGTTGGTTGTCTTGTAAGTAATACTTTAGGACCAAATCCTCTAGCATTAATTTTTTCTGCAACCATATGTTTTAATCTAAAATAAAATGTAGGACCAATAAATATTTCAGTTTCTATTTGTTTTCCGGTATAACCATTATATAATATTTCATTTCCATGACTATTAAATCCTCGTTTTTCTAATCCATCATTTATAATATTATTATCAATTGGAATAAATACTGTTCCATCCCCTAATATACCTTCTAAACAACATAATTTTGAATAAATACATTCTACTAAATGACCTATTGTCATACGAGACGGTATTGCGTGAGGATTAATTATTAAATCTGGTTTAATTCCATCTTTTGTATATGGCATACTTTCTTCTGGTATTATCATACCAATAACACCTTTTTGCCCATGTCTAGATGCATGTTTATCACCAAATTCTGGTTTTTTAATTTTTAAAAATTTAACTTTACATATTTTAGTATCTTCACCTACTGTTTTATTACTAATATATACTTTATTTATCATACCATAATATGATTCATCGGATAATATAGATGTATCTGTATATATTTTTTCTTTTATTTGTTCTATAAAAACACCTTTTTTAACTTCTTTATATATTTCTCTAATAGTTACCATACCAACAACAACCGCAATTTTACCACGAGGTATATATGAACCTTCAGATATTATACCATCGTCATTAATTAAACTATAATCAGCGTGTTTTATACCATTTACTTTTATTCCTTCTTTATCTCTTAATTTTATTGGATTAACAAATATAATTTTTTCATAAGGTGATACTATTTTTGCTGTTGCGGTTATTGATTTATAATATGATAAATGAAATAATCCTCTTTCAACAGAATTTTTATTAATCATTATACTATCTTCTTGATTAAATCCGGAATATGTCATAATAGCAACTATTGTATTAAAACCATTAGCCATATAATCACTACCAGTATATTGTGCATGTCTTGTATTTATTATAGGTCTTTGTGGATAATGTTGTATAAATCCAAAAGTATCAAATCTTTTATTAAAGTTAGTTGCATATATACCTATTGCTTGTTTCGTTTGTGCTGCATGAAAAACATTTCTAGCGGATTGATTATGATTACACATTGGGATATTTCCAGATACAACTGATAATATTGTAGATGGATGTATTTCTAAATGTGTATGATATTCATTTAAATCTTTTTGATACATCGCAATATAATTTGTATTAGTTTCTTCAACATCTAAATATTCAATTACAGATATATTTTTTTCTAATTCATTTAATATTTCATCTATATTTTTATCTTTAAATATTTCTAATTTAAATGGATTTATATATTCATCTTTATAATATATATCTTCCGTTTTATCTATATCAGAATATTTTATTGTTGTTCCTAATATCATATCAAACCAATTATTATATTTATTTTTAAAAATTTTAATATCATTATTATTAACTATTATTAATGGACGACAACATCGACCAGCTTCTGTATATATACGAATTTCATTTTTTTGTATATTCCATGATATTGATGTTAATATATTTATTAATCCATTTCTTCTATATGCTTTTAATAATCTCATTATTTTTATTGGTTCTCCTGTTATTCCATACCATGTACTATTTATAAATATTTTAGTTATATTACGATTTAATGTTTTATTATAATATTCTATTGGTATTATATTTATGTCATTTAAACATAATCTTATATTATGAGGATCTGTTCCTGCTGTTATTTTTGTTAAAAATGCTAAATTTTTTAAATAACCTACTGATGCACCGTCTGGTGTTTCAAATGGACACATCATTCCAAATTGCTGTATATGTAATTTATGAGGACTTGTAATTTTTAAACTTCTATCTATTGGCATATTTACTCGTCTCAAATGAGACATAAAACCTATATAACTTATTCTTGATAAATCTTGAACTCTACCTAATTCAGGGTCTGTACTATCTCCCATTCCCCATCTCCCTTTTAATGATTTTGTAAATGTTTCTGCTAATAATACATTTTTAATTAATTTATATATATTATCATTTGTTATAAAATTTGTATAATCTTTATTATTTTTCCATGACCCAAAATAATACATACGATCCATTTCATTCCGTATACTTTTTCTTAATGTCATATAACATTCTTGAAATAATTCTGCTAATAAATATCCTGATACATCTACTCTTTTATATATATAACTATCTCTATCACTTTCTGGTGTTATTTTAAATATAACATTTATAAATTCTTTTATTAAATATCCTAAATATTTACTTTTATTTTGACATAAATTATTTATTGATGTTTTACTTTTATTTTGAAATGTAATATTTGGAAATATATCTGATGATAATATAAATTTTACATGGTCTATCGTTTTATATTTTACACGAAATTTTAAATAATTTAATGCTTCCTCTTGTGTATATATATTATATATTTTTCCATCATTCTCATATCCATTATTCATTATTGATGGTCTTATAAAATTTTCAAAAAATACTGTTTCCTTTTCATTATTATTTTCTCCAAATATTAAATTATATATTTCTTTATCACTTTCAACACCTAATGCACGAAATAATATAAATAATGGTATTTTTGATTCTATTGACGGTAATCCTACTAATATAGTTCCTTTTATAAAACGATAATCTTCTATTACATCTTCCTCAACTGTTATATCTGGATTTTTTACTAAATAAAATTCTATTGTTCTTGGTTTTAATACAGATTCTCCTATTTCACCTGTACATCTTATTAATCCTTTATGACTAAAATTTTGATCATTCTTTAATTTTGTTGTAAATAAACGATTATTTGCTATTCTTTCCTGTGCTATTATTACTTTCTCTTTCCCATCTATTATAAAATATCCTCCATTATCATAAGGACATTCTCCTAAATTTCTTAATACTTTTGAACCTTGATTATTTAAAATACATATATCGGAATGTATCATTATTGGTATTGAACCTATTGCCACATTTTTAAATTCTTTATTTATTATATTATTATCTTCATCTGTTATTTCTACTAATACATTCGCATATATATGTGTCTCATATGATAAATTTTTTAATCTACAATCATTTGGGGTTATTAATTTAGCTACTCCGTTTTCATATGTTATAGGTCGATCTATAAATATATCATCACTATTTTTACCTCCAACATATACACATACTTTCATTATAACATCATTTGTTTCATCTGAATATTTTATCATAGTTATAGGATTATATGATTCAATTGTATTTGGTATATGTGTTTTTATTAATTCCTTATAACTATCTATATGATGACTTGTAAATGGATATTTATGTGATTTAAAATATGAATCAATAATTTGCCACTCATCCATTTAAAATTACTATCTATAATAAATATTTATTTTTTTACATTATATATATTTTACACTAATATATTTATTTAATTTAATAGTAAATAAGATATATTATTAATATAAATATGGATACTAATTTATTAAGTCATTATTTAGAAAAACAAAGAATAATTAATTATCATATTAAAAAATATGATAGTGTAGAGTATATTAATAATCCTGCTGATCAAAAATTATTTGAAGAATTAAAAAAAAAAAAAAAAAAAAAAAATAATAAAATTGAATATATAATGTTTTTTGATAAATATTATAAAAAAATTAACGAACATGAAGAAAAAATTAAATTATTAGAAAATAATTTATTAGATTTAGTATATTTTATTATGGATAATAAAAAAACTTAAAAATTTATTTCCTCATTATTTATATTTTAAATATTTATGTTTTATATCATTATAATTTGCTACTTTTTCATTTATTATATTATTCCAGTATTTTAAAGTTATTTTTTCCATTTTAAATTCTTTTAATTTATATTCTTCTAATGTTGTTTTTAATAATTCTAATGTTATATCACTCCATTCTTTTACTATTAATACTGGTAAATCTATATATAATTCATCTAATGGTCCCGTTTTTACTATTGGAATACATCCTAATGCTAATGCTTCATATGTACGATGACAATCTAAACCATTACCTGCAGGCGATATAACAAAATTATAAGATATTTGATTTATCCACGATATAATCCTTAATTCTGCTTGTTTTTCATGAAAAAGTAAATATGATGGTATTTCGTTTAATGCATTTATTCTATCATCTCCATATTTTCTATCATTTATTGTATATTTAAAATTACAATAACATTTTAATATTTTTTCTCTTTTAAATGCATCTCTTATATTAAATATCTCATTTTCTTGGTTTATTGGTGTATTATTTATACCCCATGAGGTATTACCTGTTGTTGCTAATGTATGATAATCCATTCCTATAGGAATTAAAGTCATTTTAGGATGTTTAAAATCAGCATTTTGACTAAACCAATGAATTATTTTTTCATTATCTATTATAGATTTAATAGGTTCTAAATCACCATGACCTGTAATTAAAAAAATAGGAACTTTTAGTTTATTTAAATAATTCTCTATAAAATTGTTTAAATAATTTAAACCTATATATAATTTACTTCCGGTTTTAATATTATTCCAATTTATTGATCCTAAATATCTATTAAAATCTATAAATTTCTCATTTTCATTATATATATCGCAATTATACATAATACCCCATGTATTTACTATTTTACAATCTAAAAAATTCATTTATATTTATATTAAATCTATAATGTTTATATTAAATATATTTAATCTAGATTTTGGTATTATATCTATATAATACATTATTTTATCCATTATAATAATTAGAAATAAAATTTTATATATAAATATTCTATTCATTAAGTAAAATAAAAAAATAATAATTTAATCATTTTTTTAAATTTTATTATTTTAATGTTTCAAATAATATCCACCTTCTAATCCATTATTATCACATACCATTTTGTAATAATTAGTATTTGCTATTTTTTTCTTTTCTCTTTTTAATTCTTTTCCAATTTTTCTTAATCGTTCAAATCTTTCTTTTAATGTTGGAACTTTTATTGGTTTCTTCATATATTTGATATATAATTATTATTTTATTATTAATTATCATTTTTTTTATGATCTTTATTTATTTTTATACAAATATATTTACATATATAATTATTATTAATATCATTATAATAATTATTATATATCTATTATATAATATATTATTATGTTTATTATTAATAATCAATAAATCATTACATAATTTTTTACCATATTTATTATGTAAAATAGCATTAATATATTTTGTAATATCATATAATAATTTATCTTCTGTATAATTATATTTTACAAATAATGGACTTTCTATTAAAAATATTATATTATTTATATTATTATAAGTAATTACATCTAAATTATTTTTATTATCATTATTATATTTATTTATATAATTTATTACATATAGTACATCTGTTTTATTTGTTTTTTTATTATTTTTGTTTAAATTTAAAATAATATTAATTAATTTTTCTTTATTTATAATATTCATTTTATTGTATATTATAAATAATTATATTATCATTTTTTTTATTTAAAACCCAAAAAATGATAATAAATGTTTTTTTGGGTTTTATTTTTATTTATTTTCTTTTGTACCATCTTTCTTTACAAACTGAGGTGATGTATATCTCTTATCTACTGTTCCATCTGACTTAGTTGATTTCTTCAAATCAGTCGTTTTCTTTGCGCCCGCCATTTATCAGTTTATGATAAATATTATTACTAATACGATAGTCATTTTTTTATTTATAAGTATTATTATTTTACAAAATGATATTTTTAATTATACTAAAAATATACAAAACAATTAGTCATAGCATTAGAATAATTACTATTTGGATGTTCTATTTCTATTCTAAATTCTCTTAATTCTTTATTAATAAATTTATATATTTTACAATTATTCCATACCATAAATCCATTTGATATATATTTTGATATTACTTTTTCTTCATATATTTTTCTATATTCTTCTGATAATTCACTAAATGCATAATTACTAATTAAAAATGATTTTTCTTTTAAATAACTATAATCATCATCTAATGATGATGTTGTTATATTATTATCAGGTATTATATTATCTATATATAATTTTTGTAATTTACTTACATCTTTTAAATCAAAAATATGATATGATTTTATTATAATATTATAATATTTTGATAATTTCATTAAATAATAACATAATCCACCATATCCACCTCCAATTTCTATTATATCTACTTCTTTTTTATTTATTGATATTAAATATTTCAATATTAACATAGCATGATATATATATCTAAAATTTGATGGCGAACATTCTATTATAATATTTAAAAATTTAAAATAATTTTTAATTGGATTACCATATTTATCATTATTATATATATATTTAATATAATTTAATATTTCTTCTCCTATTACTTCAATATATTGGTTTCCTAATTCCTTACTTGCATTTTCTAATATTGTAGTATAATTAGAATTTCCTTTAAATGTCCATTCATTTGGTAATTTGTCTAAATTATCTTTTACTACATTTACATAATCACTATACATTTATATAAACTAATTATAAAAAATATAATTAGTTTTCAACATACTATATCTTTATTATAATCATATAATATACATTTATATAAATATTTACAAAAATATATACCTGTTTTATAATACATAATATTTACAATATTATATAATATATTATATCTATATATATCCAAATTTTATTTTAATTTATATTCAGTATTTGATAATAAATTATATAAATTTATTATTTTATTATTTTATTATTTTATTATTTTATTATTTTATTATTTTATTATTTTATTATATAAATATGGACAATTATATAATATTACTGTCTCATTATAATTTTTTATACAATATAGTATATATTTATTAGAATTATTTTCTAAATGATCTACCAGTTTATATATAAAATCATTTGTTACTTCCATTTTATTATATATAATAATAAAAATCTTATATATTTTTATTATACATCATAATAGTGAGAGTACATTTTATGTTTTTTCAAATTTTTATTTATTTTACTTTAAAGTAATTTAATTTTATTTTTCAAAATTTAAGAAATGTACTCTCAGTATTAATATAATAAGGAATATATAATAATTTTATTATATAAAAATAAAAACTTATTATAATATAAAAATAATGAACGAAGAATCAAATAGAATATTATCTGAACTTACATACGAAAATTTAAATTATTTTTTAGATAATACAAAAAATAATGAAAATACTGAAAATGATATTTTATTAAATTATATTAATAATACTAATACAGAGTATGATAATGATATATTAAATGAATATTTAGATACTAATAAAGAAGTTATTAATATTGTAAATAATAGTAATACAATTATTACAAAAAATTATTTATATTTATTTATACATTGGTTATATTCTTTTTTTTACAAATCATAAATATCTTTTTCAATATCATTATCAGTTTCTGTAATAATATTATAAAACATAATTCTATATACATCATTGGTAAATATTGTTAAAATTTTATCTGTATTATCAATATTATTAAATTTAATAATACGATAATTACTTTTGATTTCTGGATGTCGATATGCAATTGTTATATCAAATTTTTTGTATTATCATAATAATGTATATAACCATAAAACTCTAATATTGCTCTTGGTGAATAAAATGAAAATAATGTATCGTCTTTTTCATTTATTTCATTATCTAAAATATCATCTTTCAAATATTCTACAATACTAAAACCATGTATGTTATAATTGTTTAGTTTTTGTAAAAAATCATTAGATTTTAGAAATTTGAATAAATTTATATAATCCATTTAATTATTTTTATTACTATTATTGAATAAATTTGTTATTTATAAGTAATGACAGATATAGATAAAATAAATGATTATTTATTTAAAAAATATAATAAATTAGTACCAATTATTCAATGTCCTCATCCTTTTTTACGGCATGATAGTCAAAATGATAATAGTATTGATATATTAAAAGTAATTAGAAAATATAGTAGAGATTCAAATGGTTTTATTATATCTCGAGATATTGAAAATATGTATGAAAAATTTGTTTTACAAACATCGTGTAAAGAAAATTATATGAAAAATATAATTAATCCATTAATTAAAAAAATTTATGATAATAAATATAATGTATTATTTATTAACGAACTTTTAGATATATTTAAAAATGAAGAAGAAGAAGAAAAAGAATTACTTAAAAAAGAAGAAGAAAAAAAAGAATTACTTAAAAAAGAAGAAGAAAAAAAAGAATTACTTAAAAAAGAAGAAGAAAAAAAATTAAAAGTAATTAAAAAAGAAGAAGAAAAAAAAGAATTACTTAAAAAAGAAGAAGAAAAAAAATTAAAAGTAATTAAAAAAGAAGTTAATATTGATAATAATGACAAAAAAAAGAAGAAGAAAACTATTTCTTCTACTATAAAAAAACTTGTATGGAATACTAATATTGGTGAAGATATTGGTAAATCTAAATGTATGTGTTGTAAATCAACTGATATAACTCAAATGTCTTTTCATTGTGGTCATATTGTTGCTGAATCAAATGGTGGTGAAACAATCGTATCCAATTTAAAACCAATATGTCAAAATTGTAATTCAAGTATGGGTATTAAAAATATGGAAGAATTTATGAAATCGCTTAAATAATTAGTTTATTTTACGAGCCTTTTGCTAATTGTTTTGTATATTTTTAATTATATTATTAATATCGGTAATATAATTATCAGTATTAATAATTATATTCCATTTATTATTATTAGTATTTAAATATAATATATATGATGTAATATTTTTATTTTTATTATATATATTATAATCATTAATAGTATATTTATTATGTTCTATAATAATTTTATCATATATAATATTATTATACATAAATATTTTATGTATATAATTATAATCAATATTCAAAATTTCAATAGCAATATATAAATAATTTAAATAATGTATAATATTTTCAATAATTCTAGCAATAATATAATATGATATTATATTTTCATTAGTAATATTAATATTTTTTTTTAATATATTATTAATATATAATACAATTAATTTAAAATCACTATCATTTAAATTATATTTTAAAGTATAATTTAAGTTATATATAATATTTGTTTTAATAAAACTTAATAAACTACTAATATTATTTATTTCTTTTTTTAATTTAATTATTCTATATTCAATTAAAATAATTATATTTATATTATTTTTAAAATTCATATTAGTTATTGTATATGGATTTTTAATTATATATTCATAATCATCTGTATCATCTGAATTATATGAGGTAATATTATAATTATAATAATCTTTATAATACCATAAATTATTATCACAATCATACCATTTATTTGAAAAAGTAATGGTATCAATATTAAAATTATTAATATCAATAATTTTAATATTATATATTAATTTTTCAATTGGTAAAATTATATTAGACATATATACACTAACTAACTAAATAATATTATTTTTATTTTTGAAATTTTTAAAGAATTTTTAATTTTAGTTAAAAAATCTTATAATAATAATTATAATTTATATAAACATTTAGATTATTTTATTAATACTAAAATTAAAAATAATGATAATAATGAAATTTTTGTTATTTCATTTGGTATTATTAAAGCATTAAATATTTATCAATTTCATAATGAAATTATTATTAATAATGATATTGATACTGATAAAAAATTATATGACATTTTAATTTATAATATTATAAATGAAAAATTTAATATTATGTTAAAACCATATTTAAAAAAAACATATGATAATATTGATATATCTAAATTATTTTAGAATACATATATCTTCATTTATATTATTTAAATTTTTAATATCTTTTAATACTCTTAAACAATAATCATAATCTAAACTATATATTGGTTTTCTGGATTTTCCGGTAAATTTACCATCTTTCATATCTCCACTTATTGATGGGGGATTATTCATATTAGTTTCTATATTTTCATCATAACCATAATTTATTATATAATTTTTTGATAATTTAATACGATTTTTTAAAACATCATTTGTAATTTCAGTAAATTTATCACCATATATATTTATATCTCCATTATTATCTAATATTAATGCAAATGGTGATGAACCTTTATAAAAATCAACTACATTCATAGCCCATGATTGAACTATATTATTTTTATCATTTGTAATATACATTGTTAATTTTCCATTTTCAAATTTTACATTTACTATATTTTTATTAAAATTATCATTTAATGTATATAATATATTATTATTTATATCTTTTACTATTATTATGCCATTATTGTTTAATGTCATATAATATTGCTCGTTAAATGAATATATTTTTTTATTTTTTTCTAATGAAAATTTATCATCATCTGTTATTAAATAATTTCCGGTTATTAATTTGTCTCCCCATGGTAAATTTAATATATAATTACTTATCATTGAACTATTTAATCGAAATAATGGAAATGTTACTTCAGCTACACCAGGGTATCCAAAATATCGTTCTGATAATTCTGTTAATATATTTGTATTATAATTTTTTGAATAATGATATTTTATATCATCATTATAATCTGTACTTGAATTATTATGTCTATAATTAAAATAACATTTTTTTAATTCTTTAATTAATAATACATCTGTATTTTGTAATGAATTTAAATCTACATTATTATTTTTTTTTATTGCTTCTAAATTATTTCTATAACCTGATATACAATCGTTTATATTAGTTTTTATATCATTATAAAAACTATCATTATCATTTATCATATTCTCTTTATAATTTGGCTGTTTTAAACATTTTGTAGGAAAATATGGTGCTTTTTGTTGAGCATTATTTTCATGTTGACTTGTATCTGATGTTTTTTTAGGTATTATTTCATCAAAATCTTCTCCATAATCACTAACACATCCATTACTTATACATGTATTATATGCTTCTTTAATAAATGGATATTTCCATGATGAATTATTTAATTTTAAGGCTTCTATTAATTTATCTATATTATCTTCATATAATGGTCCAAAATTAATTAATAATTTTTCTCGTAATGAGGTATATTGATTATTTAAATCTAATATATTAAATAAATAATAATTTTTTAATAAATCTCGCATCCATTTATTACTATTTAAATATGAATTATAATTTGTAAAATATTTTTTATTTGGACTTAAACTTGGATAATATATTATATATTCATAATTATTTTTAAATTTATATCTTGACATACTTGATTTCTTTAATTCTGTATCATCGTTTTTTATATTTGATGCTATAAATTTATATGCTTCTATATTATCTGCTGTTGTACAATTTGGCGTATTTATATTATTGTTTTTTATATCTTCAAAACATTTCCCAAATATTGTTCCATCATATTCTAATTTTTTAGCATACATTATATATATTGGACCTGGTACTTTTGCTGGTACTCCTTCATTTTTTCCTAATTCTAATGCTAGGGTTTTTATTTTATTTATTATATAACTATCTAAATCATCTATTGTATTTATATTACTTGCTATTCCTCTATCTATATATATATTTGTTGGTATATATGCTTTTGCATTATATTTTTCCATTGTCATATAAATACATCTTTCAAATAATAATAATTTTGAATAATTATGTTCTATGTCATATCTTTTAGTATCTGGTATATTTCTGGTAACTTCTGTATTTGTACTACTGGAATTTCCCATTTTAATATTATAATTTATTTAAATTTTCATGTTTTTTATTTTTTTATTTCTTTTTTTATTTCTTTTTTCTTTTTTTATACATCAGTTTTATACTTCTTTATTTTATGTAAATTTTGAAAAGTACATTTTTTTATTTTTCTTAAATGTTTTATAAATTAAAATAAAACACCCTTGCTAATTACTTACTAATTTTAGTTATTTTTAGTAATTTTATAATAATAAAATTTGATATAAAGATATTTTATACTATTAGAAACAATGGATACTAAAAATATTTTTAATTGTTCATTTTGTAATTATACCAGTAATCGTAAATATAATATAAAAGTACACGAGATTAGTCAGCATTCTAAAGAAATATTAAATAATCCTAATAATAATAAGGTTATAATAAATACTGCCTCTATTGAAAAAAATACTGCCTCTATTGAAAAAAATACTGCTCCAATTGAAAAAAATACTGCACCAATTGAAAAAAATACTGCTCCAATTGAAAAAAAAAGTAATTTTTGTTCTAAATGCAATAAAGAATATTTAACTTTTAAAAGTTTAGTTAAACATGAAGAAAAATGTTTAGGTATTGGTATTTTAACTTGTCCTAAATGTATGAAAACTTTCTCTAATAGTTCTAGTAAATCACATCATATTAAAAGAAATAATTGTAAAGCTAAAAGTATTATTAATGCTTGTAGTCCTAATATACAAAATATTATAACTAATATTCATAATACAAATATTAATAATACTAATAGTAATAATACTATCAATAATACTTTTATTATTAATAATTATGGCAGTGAAAGAATAGATTATTTATCTGATGATGATATGTTTAAAATTTTAAAAAGTAATAATAGTGTCTCGTTATTTATTGAAAAAAAACATTTTAATAAAGACTTTCCAGAAAACCATAATATATTATATGATGAAAAATTAAAAAGATGTAAAATAAAAGAAAATAATACTTGGAAAACAATTAATTTATCTTTAATGAGTACAAAATTAATAAATGATAATTCATCATCGCTAATATCATATTTTAATAATCATGATAAAGAATTAAATGAAAAAATACATAATGAGGAAATATATTATTTTATAATAAATAAATTATTATCAATATATTATAAAAATGATAAAGAAAAATATAATACATTATTTGATTTAATAAAATATATAATAGAAAATAATACATTTTAAAAAAAATAATTTCAAAAACTTTTAATATTATTATAAATATCTTAACGTTATTTATAATTGTTCATTTTGTAATTATACCAGTAATCGTAAATATAATATAAAAGTACATGAGATAAGTCAGCATTCTAAAGAAATTTTAAATATTAATAATAATGATAATAAAAATGATAATGATAATAATAATAATAATAATGATGATACTAATGATGATAATAATGATAATAATAATAATAATGATGATAAAAAAATAAAATATTTTTGTTCTAAATGTTCCAAAGAATATTTAACTATTAAAAATTTAATTAAACATGAAGAAAAATGTTTAGGTATTGGCATTTTAACTTGTCCTAAATGTATGAAAACTTTTTCTAATAGACATAGTAAATCAAGACATATAAAAAATAATAATTGTAAAGCTGTTGATTTTGTTATTAATAAAAATGAAGATATTCATTATATTTATTTATTACAAGAAAGAGAATTTTTTAATAGTAATCAACCTATTTATAAAATAGGTAAAACTAAACAAGAAAATAATAAAAGATTTAAGGATTATCCAAAAGGAAGTATTTTATTATTTCAAATGATATGTAAAAACTGTGATATTTTAGAAAAAACATTAATTAATATTTTTAAATTAAAATTCAATAATAAAACTAATATAGGATATGAATATTTTGAAGGTAAATTATTAGAAATGGTAAATATAATTTATAGTCATTGTTTAAAATCATAATTTTTTGTAATATTCGTATAATATCATTATAGAAAATATTAATATTGTTAAGATATATATATAATATTTGTAATATAATATAAATATAAAATGTAATCCAAATATTAATATATATATATATACTATTAATAATAATATATAATTTGATAAATATGATGTTATATTATTTTTTATTTTTTTAAATGTATAATCATTACTTAATAATATTGTATTTAAATCTGTAAATAAATATTCTAATTTATCGATTTTAGTATCTTCTTTTATTTTTTTATATATTTTATTTATTATATTATATTTTTTATTATCATTATCTCCTACTATTTTTGTATTTTCCCTATTTTCTATTATTTGATATAATGTATTTATTTTAATATTATAATCATCTTTATCAAATATAAAATATTTTATTGTATTATCATTATTTATTATATAATAAATTTGATTTAAACTATTATATTCAGGTGTTGTTATTATTTTATTTGTATTAATATAAAAATTATTCATATTTAAAAAATTCCAATAAAATGAATAATAATATTTTATATCATCATTTGTATTTGTATAATTTTCTAAATAATTTAAATATTCATTATTTAATATAAAATATTTTATAAAATCATTATTATCATATAATTCATTATATTTATAATCTATATCTGATTTATTTCCTAGTTTTTCATATTTTACTATTAAATTCGTTAATAATTCTTTAAATTTTTCGTTATTTATATAAAGATTGGTATAATCTTTATTATTTATAATTTCTTCTAAATTTTTTATTTTTATATTTCTTTGATTTATTATATTTTGTTGAGAAGATGTAAATGGATGGTCTTTTATATATTTATCATCTTTCATTTTTTTAACACTAGATTCTTCTATTGTATATAAATCTAAATCATCTGGATTTATAGATAATAAAATATCATTAGCTTTAGCATGTTCAGAAGATGCTTTTAATTTTTCTATATCTTTTAATTTATTTTTAATTATATTATAAATATTTATTTCATTTTTTAATTGAGTTTTATAATCACTAATATTATAATCGATAGTAATAATAGGGTCATTTTCTAATTTAAATTTAATAAGTGCATTTAATGTTGTATAAACATTATCATAATTTTTTAATATATTTATATTATCAATATAACTATATAAATTATTAATTTTAAAATAGATATATACATATATTATAAAAAATATTAAAAAGATTATTTTATTATTATTAAAATTAATATCATCTTTAAATATACTTATTAAAATTACTATTAATAATATTATATTTATATAAAATGTATTAAAAAATAATTTTTTGTAATATGTTATATTATTATCGTCTTTATTATATAATAATCTATATATATTATGCCTATATGTATAAAGTTCTGGTGTAAATTTTCCACATGTTTTATTTATATATAAATAAAAATCATTATACCATTTTAATACCAAAAAAGAATATAAATTTATAGTAAAAAAAATTATTAATATACTTATAAATACAAATAATAATAATATATACATTTAATAATTATAGATATTATTTATATAATTAAATATGGTAGTTATAATATTCATTAATTTATTTATTAAATATTTTACCGATTCAGGAAAATAATTACTACTTTTTATTATTGATGTTAATATCATATATACAAATAATGCACTTATTATTACTATTAATAAACAATATAGAAATATATAATACATTGGTACAGATGTACTATTTTTGTTAATTATATATTTATTAATATCATTAATATTATTATTTAAATTTTGTATTTGTGTATTTATTTCTTTATTAGTATCATCATTATTATCTGCAATATTTTGATAAAAATCTAAATTTTCATAATATTTTTGCATTACTGATGTATTTTGCATATTTAATAATGAATAAAAAGATATATTATTATCTTTTGATGTTAAATAATTTTTTAAATTATTTATATTATCTTCTGTATTTGATATATATGTAGATATATATGTATATATATTATATATTAATAAATATTTTGATAATGAATTTATATCACTTGATATTTTATTTGATATAAAATCATTTATATCTGAATAATTATTTTTTGTTATTATATTATAAAAATCATCATCTATTATAATATTTGATAATATAATATTATCTATTGTTTTTTCATTAGTATTTGCTTTATTATAATATTTTATAATAAAATTTTGAAATATTATTTGATATAATCCAATGTGAATTATTACAAATATTAATATATATGTAAATATTACTAAAAATGATTGTTCTATTTTATTTAATGAACCCTTAAATTTTTTATTATACATTTCAGAATATAAATATAATATTAAATATAATGCTATTATAAATAATACTATTATAAATGCATAAAATACTATATTTAATGTTTTTAATGTAAAATATTGTTCTAAAAATATATATAATTTCTCTTTTGAATAATCATCTTTTGTACAATATATACAATCCATTAATGAATATTCAAAACTTGAATTATATATATGATTATTATTAAATATTAAATATATTATATCTAATATAATATATGATACTATTAATATTAAATTTATTATTGATATCGTAAATATTAATAATACAAATAATATTGATATTATCAATATCATAAATAATATATTATTAAATATATCTATATATCTATCAAAATCTACCGTATTTATTATATTATTTACATCTGGTTGATCTTCTATTGTTTTATTATATGTTTCATATTCTTCTTTATTTAATTTTTTTAAATCATCTAAACTATTATTTATCTCTTTTGATGATTTATATTTAATATCTTTTAAATCTTTTTCTAATTCTTTTATTCTTTTTGGGTCTTTATATTGTTCTATATTTTTTTTAATTTTATTTTCAGCATATTGTTTTTCTCTTTTTAATTTAAATATTTCTGTTTCTAAATCTTTTTTAGCACTTAATGATGTTGCTGCGTTTATTGCATCCTGTTTTATTTTTATTTCATTATCATATTTTTCATTTGATGTTTTTATTTGTGTTTCATAATCTTTTATTGTTTCAGAATTTGCATTTAATACATCTGCGATTTCTGTTTCTTTTTCTAATTCTTTTTTTTTTAATTCTTCTATTTTTTTTTTTATTTTATTCTTTGTTTCAGCTGTTTTTATAGTAATATTTGCTTCTATTCCTTCTATTCTTTCTTTTAAATTAGGTATATTTGCAATTATACTATCATAGTCGATAGTATTTTCAACTAATTCTTTTAATTTTTTTGCTAAAACTATTATTTGTGTATTATATTTTTCATTTTCTTTTGTTTTTGATAATAATGTTAATTCATTTTTAATTTTATCAATTTCTATATTATTTCTAATTTTTCTTTTATTTTCTATATCTTCTGTTTCTATATTTTCTATTTTATCTCTTACTATTTTTGTTTCAGTAGAAGGTTCTTTAATAAAATCTGGTATTTTTTTAATAAAATCTGGTATTTTCCATGAATTATATTTATATAATTTTAATTTTTCTTTTTTTTCTTCTCTAATTTTATTTAATATTTCTATTAATCTTTTTTTATAATTATTTATATCACCTCCTCCATATATTGCTAATTTTTTATATGGTATTTTATTTTTTATAAAAATAGTTATTAAAATATCATCTATTGATTTTAAATATAATAAATAATTATCTAAATTTTCTTTTAAATTAAAAGTTTTTTTAATATTTTCTATTAAATTGTTATTATAATCTTTATCAGCTATATCTGATGTTTTTTCATTTTCTATATTTTTTGTTTCTAATGCGTCAATATATTTTTTTTTAATTTTATCAAATTTTTTAAATTCATCAAATAAACTTTTATTATTTTCATATATATCATTTATATAATTTATATAATTATCTATTATATTATTAGGTGTAATATTATTACTATTAAAATATTCTTCTATTTCATTTATTATATCTATTATATTTTTGGTATAATCATTATTAGAATTTAATTCGATTTCATATTTATTATTATTGATTTTTATTTTAGAAAATTTATATATTTGCGTATTTATATATATATTATTATTAGTATTGATAACAAATTTAACAAATGTATTAAATATATAATATTCAATAACTAATTCATAATAATAACATAAATATTTTATATTTTTTTCACTTAATATATATACATTACTATTTTCTATTAAAAAATTATCTAAATAATTTTTTATTTCAAAAATATTTTTTTTAATAATAAAAGACGGTATAGCATTCATTTTTTTTATATAATTTATATAAGGAGATGATTCTAAATTTCTATTAATATTTTTAATCGTTATTATATTATTATTTTTTATTTTTTCATCTAAAATATTTAAATCTACTAAACTATTTAAATATTTTATTAAATTATAATGATTATCTGCTAATGAATAAACATTTACATTTTGTAAAAAATATGCATATAATTTATCATTTTCTATATTTAAAAACTTATTATCATATTCAAAGTTTGTAATAATTTGTTTATTATTAGGTGGTATATATGGGTATTCTGTTTTTTTTATACTATTAAAATAATCATAACAATATAATTTTGGTTTAGATGTTATTGTATTTTTTACAGAATTAAATATTGCTTTTATTGCTTTTATTGGTTTTATTTTTAATAAAAGTTTTTCAACTTCTTTTTTTTTACTTAATATATCATTTACAGATTTATTTGCACTTTCAATTTTTATAGTAGCATCATTCATAATTTTTTTTAAAACATCCAAATCAGCTTTTTTAATAGTAACTGGACCTGGTTCTGTAATGGATTTAATATTTCCAAATACATTATATGCTTCGTGTAGTTCGATTTTAGCATTTTCATATGCATAATTAACATTTGATACTGCCGATACCAGACTATCCCGTGCAATATTTAAATCAGCATTAGTTTCAGCATTTTTAATATCAGTTTCTGCTTTTTTTGCATCATTTAATGCTTTTTTTACCTCATTAACATCTTTCATTATTTTTTCAATAAAAACATTAATTTCTTGTAAATATTGCTGAGCAGTATTAACATTATTAGCATTAGGTAATGGAGGTGGTGGAGATGATGGAGGTGGTAAAGGCGGTAATGGAGGTGGCGGAGATGATGGAGGTGGTAAAGGCGGTAATGGAGGTGGTGGAGATGATGGAGGTGGTAAAGGCGGTAATGGAGGTGGCGGAGATGATGGAGGTGGTAAAGGCGGTAATGGAGGTGGAGGAGATGATGGAGGTGGTAAAG
>Ga0247840_10001266_pt1 | contig 50417 bp, 78 predicted proteins | sample LaCruzMarch2015__FD_192404 | JGI IMG/M metagenome (GOLD analysis project Ga0247840, IMG submission 192404) | Freshwater microbial communities from meromictic Lake La Cruz, Castile-La Mancha, Spain - LaCruzMarch2015_17m | ecosystem: Environmental > Aquatic > Freshwater > Lake | place: Spain... | reverse complement strand
CAATCAAAAGTTTTGGTGCTTTCCATGAGTGTATGACAGGAGAAAAATTATGAAAAAATCCCAAGTGTTTAACTTCTCAAAAATATTAGTGGAAGATGCCAAACAAAAAGAATGTCCGAGATGTAAAGGATTTGGTGGTATCATTGGTGATGTGTTTGGTTGCCATCTCTGTAATGGGTACGGTAGATTGTGGATATCAGATTCAGGATGGACCCGTGCTTTGCACAAACGACTTGGTGATTCTCAATTATACTGAGGAAAAGGAAAGAAACATTCTCTTGACACAACAACATGAAAATGATACTATACCGTAAAAGAAAGGAGGTGTGTGTAAGTTGCTGAAAACCTTATCGCTTTTTGATGATGAAACAGAAGAAGTCTTTACCCAAAAAACTAAAATTATAAGGACACCTACGGTCAAAAAAAGGTTGGTTGAGGTTTTAGAAAGTAAAGCAGATGTGCCTTACGAAAAAGAAGTTATGAGGTTGATTCTATCAACAGATAATAGACCATATAAAAAAGAATTCCTTTATATGGAAAAAGAACAAATTTCAAAAAGTCTTAAGGAAGGATTAGAAAAATCAGGAAAACAATTAGAAATAATTGTAGATACTGTGGAGCTTATTTTAAAAACTCACCGTAATTTATATGTGACTCAAGCTATAGAATTTGCCACAGATGGTGATTCCTTTAAAATCATAAAGGAATTTTTACAAAAACCTTCATTGGGCACTAAGAAGATAATCCACACATGAAAGGAGAATTATTATGGGACTCGGAGAACCTTTAAAGAATTTCAAGACACAAGAAACAGGAGATATGGCTATTGAAGAAGGAAAAACATTGATTATGTACTTGAGACTTCCTTACAATATAGCCGTCCGACTTCAGCACCAAGCAAAACGGTTATCTTGTACTAAAAATGTATTTGGAAGAATGGCAGTTATTAAACTGCTGGAAGAAGAAGAAAGTAAAGAACGGGCAAACATAGAGAGAAAGGAATAAAATTATGAAATGTTGTTATTGCTCCACTTACCAAGTATCTGCTATCAGACCGAACAACGGAACGAGATTTTGTATCAGCATAAGAGATATGACAGAAGCAACAGGATTTTGTGATAATTACAATATTGCTGATCTCTTTTGGTGTGACAAATCTTCGTGTTGGCTTAGTTTTCCTATGTGTATAGCCCGACAAGATAAAGAACTTCCTGAATGTACTCATTGCCGACAGAAAAAAGATATTTGGGATGCAAAGCGTTTTGCGGGTAGACAAATCAAACGAGAAAAGTCCATTCTTGTAAGGAGATGACTATGAAAGAGGTTGATGTCATAGAAAGAGCGGCAGAAATTCACTGGGGGCAATACCTGGATACCCAAGATGTTAATCTCCAAAATAAAGAATTGTATTTACAAACTTCGGAAACACCAGAATCTCTTTTGATCGAAAAAGATAGATTTTGGAAACTGCCAGAACAATGTAGACTTGTCGCAGAAATCATCCTTAATCTTCCAGAGGAAATGTACATGTCTAATGGTAAGATAAAGAAAATGGAAGTATGCAAAGCAACTAAAGAGAAGTTGGGTTGGGATTACTTGAAAACCACTTCAATCATAGCTAAACTGTCTAAATGTTTAGGAGATTAAATATCTTTAAAATTTTTAGACATTATGTGCTATGATGAAAACAAGCACAATTCAATCGAGGATCAAAAATATGGAACAGCTATACTGGATAAAACATATGGATCCAATCGAAAGTCTGATGTCTCCCGCTTTATCGGAACTTGTAAAAACCTCTATCTCTTATCCTACAGTTTGGTACCAACAAGGAGCTTTCAGAAAAATTCGACAAGAGGGAACTAAATCTACCATAATCAGCAGAAATTCTAAGACTGGTCACACTTTTTTCACTGGTCTGATTCCTAGAATTTTAAGAGTTGCTGAAAGCAAAGGAATTAAAGTAGATTATGTTCCACCTTCAAAATACTTATCCCCTCCAAGAACAGATATCCGTTTACCAGAAGGGATAGAACTTCGATCTTTCCAAAATAATTTAATCGAGAAAATATTTGTATTTGAAAGAGGGGTACTCAAAGCTCCTACAGGAACGGGAAAAACTATTCTCGGTCTTTCCATAATTGCTTCTATGGGATATATAGATCAAGTCCTATGGCTTTGTCACACTAAAGACCTTCTTTACCAAACTGCTGCTGAAGCTGAAAAATTCTTTGGTAAAAAAGCTATAGGACTCATTGGGGATGGTCACAAAGAAGCAGACAAATTTCTGACCATTGCTACCCGACAATCATTCAAAGATTTAGCTGATGATCTTGGTACCAGTTATGATGTGGTAATAGTCGATGAAACCCACCATATCTCTAAATTCAAATCTGATTATGCAGAAATTCTTCATAAGGTTTTTGCACCGATTAGAATTGGATTGACTGCTACATTATCAACTGATGCAGAAGCAAAATTAGCAATGGAAGCTTTGATAGGACCGTTGATTGGGGAATTCACGATCAATGAAGGAATAGAACAAGGAATGATGGCTAAGATCAAAATCAAGATCATCAAAATGCCTAAACTTCAACGGATTAGAGATTTGAGAAAATATCCTGATGTTTACGAACAAGGCATAGTGAGGAGACTTGATAGAAACCGAATTATCATTGATCTAATCAAGCTCTATAACCAAGAGAAAATTTCTTGTTTAGTCATTGTTAACCAAATTGCTCATGGTCATCTATTAATGTCTATGGCAAAACACTGTGGATTAAATACTGTTTTCGTTTACAGCAATACCGATTCTGAAATGAGAGTAGAAACAAAACAAGCTCTTAATGGTTTTACTATAGGCAGCGTGATTGCTACGACAGTGTGGAAAGAAGGAATTAATATTCCTGAATTAGGAGTAGTCATCAATGCTGCTGGTGGTAAATCAGAAATTTCAACTCTGCAAAGTATCGGAAGAGGAACAAGGAAGACTGCTACAAAAGAGGAATTGATTATAGTGGACTTCTTTGATCCTTCTCATCCTTTTCTCTTAGATCACTGGGGTGAGCGATTTTGTTTATATTCTGATCAAGGATGGATATAGATGGGACTAGGAAGATTCAAGTTTGAAGGATTCGATGTTCTTAGTTATCTGCAAAGTAGGCACATTCCCTATAAAACTTCAGGAAAAAACATATCTGCCGGTTGGGTGGGTATAAATTGTTTATTTTGCATAGACGGAAGTAATCACTTAGGTATTAATCTTACGGCAAAAACCTTTTCTTGTTTTAGATGTGGAGAGACAGGAAATGCAATAAAATTAATTCAGACCATTGAAGGGATTTCTTCTGTCAAAGCTGCTTTTGAAGTGATGGAACAGTACAACGGTGAAATTTTCACACCGAAGAAAACTCATTACCGATCAAAACTCATATTTCCAATAGGAACATCAAAGAATTTCTATGCTAACCAGATGTCATTTCTTGAAAAAAGAAGATTTGATCCTGATTCAGCTATAAAGAAATTTGATTTATACTCTGTAGGACCTATCGGAGATTTCAAGCACAGACTCATATTCCCGATCTACATAAACAACCGTGTTGTTGCTTATGTAGGTCGGGATGTGACAGGACAAGCGGAAATTCCGTACAAAAACTCACCCGAAGAATTATCTATAAAACCAGTAAAATCATGTCTATATAATATTGACTCTGTTTACCGTAATACTGCAATCATTGTTGAAGGGATATTTGATGCTTGGAGACTAGGAGACGGAGCAATAGCTACTTTCGGCACACAATACACCCATGAACAAATACGCTTATTGAAAGGAATGAAAAGAATATTCGTTATGTATGACGCTGATGCTTCGGAACAAGCTAATAAACTTGCTCATGATGCCTCTGCTATTGTTCCGAATGTAGAAATTCTGACATTATCCGAAGGAGACCCGGATAACTTATCTGAAAGAGATGTCTTTGCTTTACGAAAGGATTTAGGATTGTAAAAAGACTTGGCATTTATTAAATTTTGTTGTAAAAAATAAGTAACAAAACAACTTATAGAAAGGAAAAAAATGAATAACCCCGAAAAACACAAACACAGTCCCGGTTTTGTATTGAATTTAGATTTAGTTCCAATTATCAAATATAATGCAACCATTCTTTTAGCTGTTTTAATGGAAAAAATGGAAACAAAAAATCACACAGAAGATGGTTTCATTACTCTTTCTTTAAAAGAATTAGAAGAAACTGCTCATTTAAAAAGAGGTAGGCAACAATCCGGTCTTAAATCATTAGAAGAACACAACTTCATTGCATCTAAACCCAAAGAGGGTTCCCGAAAAAGACAATTCAAAATTAATTATGAGATTGCAGATCCTAATGGTCTTTACCGAAAAGAAATAAAAAAAGAAATAAAAAACCGTATTGTTAATAAATGAGGCATTACTATGGAAACTTCTGATCAAGAAAAACACACCTTGTTTTTTGATACTTTTTTACTTCCTGTAGAAGTAGCCTTCAATAAAAAATTAGACAAATATTGCCGAGATGTTTTTTGTCTAATTCGTCTTTTAGACAACCACGTAAAACACTGTACAGCTTCAAATACATATATGGCTAATATTTTAGATATAACCACCAAAACTGTAAGTGATTCCATTACCACATTAAAAGAACAAAGATACGTGGAATTATTAAGTTTTGATGGTAGAACAAGGGTTTTGCAAATACAAAAGAGTTACAAAACAGAATACCGATACCTCGTAGACGAAGTGGAATTAAGATTATTAAATTTAAAATCTGCATACACGGAATATTCTAAGCAGCTTAACAAAAATGATCTGCCTAGAAGGGATGTTCTAGGCAGAGTAGAAGGGAGCTTCACACATAATAAAAGCAAAGAAGAAGAACTACAAATCAGTAATCACTCCGTGATTAATTGTGAAAACTCCGTTTCCACACGGAAACTTATCAAGAGACCTACAAAGAAGGAAATATTTCAACAAGACAAATTAAACCGTAAACCTGTCTTTAGAAAAGAAAAGAAACAACCGACTCTTGTTATTTCTTCTCTTGTTCAAGAAATCCTTGATTACTGGGATAAAGCAGGATTTACTGTTCATGCAGAAGGAACACAGTCTTTACGGAAAACCGTAGAAGATATAAACTCTTTGATGCAGGGAACATTGTTTCAGGATATAACAGACCCGGACTTAAAAAGATTCTCAAGACAGAAATTCAACTTGTCGGATATAAAATTAGCCATTGATAATCATTATCTTAGGGCTTTCAGCAACAGTCATCAGCCGGAAAAACAATCAACAAAAGAATTCCTTCAAAAAATGATGCTTTGTAATTTCTTCTACAATCCGAGAAATCCTTACGAACATCTACAAAGTGAATTCCTTGTTTGTTATTCTCGTAAAGTAGGAAAAGTATCGGAAGCTAAATATCTTGCGGTAAAAGACACTATGCCGAATGTCACTAAGATGCTGACAGATTGGTACAAGAAAACTTTTGCTTACAAGATAAACGGAAGTTTTTCCATAAAAGACAGAAACACAATTGTTAAAGCCGGAAAGAGTTTAAAAGACTTTCTTGAAACAAACAAGACTAGGATACGAATAACATCAGATGATTTTCAGAACTCCGGTGTATTTAACGATCCTGTTTTGTATCTTGCTCATTCAATGACCAGAATGTTTGATGAAGAAGTCCGAAATAACGATACTTTATTTAAAATATTTGAACCTACTTGGTTTGCTTCTGAACTTACTTTGACAAGCAGACTTCCTAAATTCTTAAAGAGTGAGGGGGTGATGAAATAGAGCAGCGGTAACCACATTCTTTTTTACAAATGAACTATGAGTCGAAAAATTGATTTAAATTGTGGCATGACTCAATTACCGAAGAAATAAAGAGGTACAGAATGACAATTAAGCGAACAGTTGTTGACGCAAGTATAGAAAACCAGATAATAACAGGAATGATTACATCTTCAAAGTTTTTATCTGAAATAAGACCAATATTCAATCTTGAGTATTTCCAAAACTCATTTGCAAAAGTCATTAGTTACTGGTGTATTGATTATTATGACCAATACAAGAAATCACCAGGAATTCACATCAAAGACATTTACGACATAGAAGCAGAAGAAGGATTGTCCGATGAAGATAAAGAAATAATTGGAATCTTTTTGGACAAATTAAGTAAGCAGTATGTGGAAGGTCAAGAAATCAATTCCGATTATGTTAGAGATAACGCCTTTGAATACTTCTGTAAAAGATCATTAGAAATCTCCGTAGAACAGATGCAAAAATTATTAGCAATGGGGAGAATAGCAGAAGCGGAAGCAATCCTACTTAATCACAAAAAAGTAGCTTACCAAACATCAGGATGGTTCAATCCTTTTGAACACAAAGAGATACTAGAAACATTTCTTGAGGAAGATGACGATTTCTTTATATTACCCGGAGCCTTAGGACATATAGTAGGCAAGATGGAGCGAGATTGGTTTATAGCTGTACTCGCTCCATTTAAACGGGGGAAATCATTTTTCCTACAAGAAATCGCTGTTAGAGCTATGTTTCAGAAAATGAAAGTGGTGTTCATATCTCTGGAAATGAAAAAGAAGAACCTCAAAGAACGTCTGTACAGAAGATTAACAGCTTTTGGATCAAAGTATCAGGAAGATACTTTTCTCTATCCTGCTTTTGATTGTGGGCATAATCAAGATGGTTCTTGTGATATGAGGGAAAGAACTAATCATATCTCTTTATTAAGAGATGGGGTAATGCCTGAATTCGATATTGATATGGAATACAGGGTATGTTCTTATTGCAGAGACCATCATGTTGAGGGTTATAAATTGAAGACATGGTTTGAACCTATACTTAGACCTAAATTTGATTTTAAACCTACAAAGAAAGCCATCAAAGCAATAGAAACAATGTATGGTGATAATCTTCGTTATATGTCATATCCGAGATTCACAGCAGGTTTATCTGATATACGGAGAGACTTATATTTGTTGGAACAAAAAGAAGAATTTATTCCAGATGTCATCATTGTTGATTATGCTGACATTCTTAAACCTGATACGAAAGGAGACAAGAGAAATCAGATAGATGATATTTGGAAAATGTTGGCTTCTTTAGCAGCCGAAAGACATTGCTTAGTTTTTACAGCAAGTCAAGGTACAAGAGGAGCTATCTATAAATCTGATGTTTCCCAAGATGACTTAGCTGAATGGATAGGAAAACTAGGTCATGTTGATATTTTTCTTGGTCTTAATCAAACAAAAGCAAACAAAAAATCGAAGTTGTTGAGGGTGAACGTCTTGGTTCATAGGCATAGAGAATCGGACGAAAGTTTACAGGCTATGCTTTTACAGCAGCTTGAAGTAGGTCAATTTTCTTTAGATTCTGAACTAATGAGAGGAGAATAAAATGAAAACCGTTAATCCAATGTCAGTAAAAGAAACAAAGGAAGATATCCAAACAGTTTTACGAGTGCTTGCAGGGGGAAATAATTGTGATGGTTCCCCATACGATCAAATGCAGATTGCGGCTGATTATATTGATAATTTGGAAGCAGTGGGGTCAAACATTGTACCGATAATAGACAAAATGAAACCACTTCTTCTCAAAATAGAATATGCTGATGCTAAAATTCTCTTGGAATGCATCGAAACTTTAAAGGTCATTGCAGCTTGCTTCTATATGTACAAATCTGTAGAGGTTTGAAGTAATGGCAACACTTCACATAAAAAGACCAGAAGAAAAAACTCATCAACGAGCTTGGGACTATATTACTAAAAAATATGGTACTCCTGACAATATGGTGTTTCTTTATTCATGCTGTTACCCAGGTCGTTGGTCTGCAAAGATAAAGAACAGATTGATAATTGTTACACCCGAGGAAATTAGAAAATTTGAACAAAAATTGGGAAAAATTTAAATTTCGTCCACGAAACGTAAGACCCAAAATTTAGAAGGAGGATAAAATGGGAAGCAGAGAAGATTTTTACAAAGAAGCAGAGGTTATCAAAAGAGTTGGTAAAGAAAGTTTATTAGAATACTTGGAAGTGTCTGATTTCTTTACTGCACCAGCATCAACAATGTTTCATGGTGCTTACGAGAAAGGATTGATACACCATAGTCTAGGAGTCTTTGACATAGCAAAGGAATTGAATGAAACACTTGATCTTGGTTTTAGTTTAGAAACGATTGCCATTTGTGCTTTGTTTCATGATGTCTGCAAAGCCAATTACTATGTAAAGGAAATCAGAAACAAAAAGATTAACGGCAAATGGCATGAATTAGAAGTATGGGGGGTAAAAGACCAACTACCAATGGGACACGGAGAAAAGTCTGTCTACTTAATTACAAAGTATATGAAATTGACGGATGAAGAAGCTCTTGCAATCAGATGGCATCTTGGACCTTCTGATCCAGGTGTTCATTTTAATTACCCTTCTGGTTTCTGCCAAAAACAAGCATTCAAAGAAAACAAATTAGTTGCTTTGATCCACATTGCCGATATGACAGAATCATATCTAATTGCATCATGGGGGGAACCATCATGAAAGTAAGTACCGCAAACATTTGTCTATCTTGTGATACCATCTTTGAAGGAACAGAATGTACAGAATGCTGTGATAGGTTTTTTAAACCCTTAAAATGTTGGATAGAACCTTTGTTTGTTTTTGAAGACATGAAGGAGGTGAGTCGTGCCTACAAAAAGAAAAACAAGAACCTTAACATTGTCAATTCTATTGCTCTTTCTCTTGGTGTTTCCACAATCACTAAACAGTGGGACATCACACCCAAAATCAGTAACAAAACAGCAGTTGGTAATGGTTATAAAAAAGAATCATCCAAATCCAAAACTAATCAAAGCGATAATCAAAGTAGAGAGCAATTGGAATTCAAAGATTGTGTCGAAAGAGGGTGCAGTTGGGCTTATGCAAGTTATGCCAAAATCTGCACTCTTTTACGGGAATATTCCCCGAAAGGATCTCTTTTGTCCAGTGAAGAATATCCAAATAGGATGCAAAATACTAAAACACCATCAAAGAAAATATAAATCTTTGAAAATGGCACTGTATAAATACAGTGGAGGGAGTAGAACTTATTACAGTAAAGTTATGAAGGAGATGTGATGGCCAAGTATAATGCTAAAATTGATGCTGATAAAATTACGAACTGCACTTGCCCCACATGTAGGAAAAAACACGATGTTCAAGGAGTTATTAAACCACCTTGGAAATACTGTAATAATTGTGACACTAACAGAAGATTTATAATGGCAGGAATGGATGAAGAATATGCAGTCCATTTGTACTACAGTCATAGAAAAATAAACTTTTAAAAGGAGGATGTAATGGGAAAACTTTTTGTTTGTAAATCATTCACTTTTGAGGCAGCTCACTTTTTACCTAATCATAGAGGAAATTGTGGGGCAATGCATGGACACAGTTACAAACTAGAGGTAGAAGTTTCTGGAGTGATTCAAAAAGTTGGCAGAGAAAAAGGGATGATCGTTGATTTCAGTCAATTAAAAACCTATATTCAAAATGAAATCCTTGATGAATGGGACCACAAACTTCTGAATAACATGCTTGAAAATCCCACAGCAGAAAATATGGTTTACTATATCGTAAACAAACTCAAACCAATGAACGGGTTAGGCACTAAGCTTGAAAGAGTCCGACTATGGGAAACTGCTACTTCTTACGCAGAATGGGTGGAAGAGAATGAAATCAGTATATAAATACACATTCCCGATTAATGACATAATTGAATTGTCATTGCCACCGAGATCACATATTATTCATGTTGATACACAAGATGATGGGTACAGCAAAACAATTGCTGTATGGGCATTAGTGAATGTACCTGTTGAAAAGTATCTGCAACAGTATAAAATACGAATCGCGGGCACTGGACATCCTATTGATAATGCCTCGGAGCAACTGAAGTATATCAATACGTTTACAATGCTCAATAAGAATCTTTGGTTTCACGCTTTTGAAATCTTATAAGGAAGTGGTAAAAATGAAAAAAATAAGACCTGAACTAAGAACAAAAGCTTTAAAGATGCACAAATCTCTTTTGTCGGCTGTAGATAAAGCAGGAGGAAGTGGTGCAAGTTTCTCTTGGGATAAATTAGAACATCTTTCGGTAGTTGATCTTATGGATCAACTTGGAACGAACGGTATTCGATTCATTTACAGAAAACCTAAAAGAAAGGAACTATAATGAGAGTCGTTGAAATATTCAAAAGCATCAACGGTGAGGTCTCAAGTCAGCATCAGGGGAGTCTTTGTTTGTTTATTCGACTTAGTGGGTGTAATCTCCGATGCAGTTATTGTGATACACCACAGGCACAAGATAAGGAATCCGGAAGAGTAATACCAAGACAGAAAATTCTTGACATGATACATGAAGCAGGTTGTAAGAACATTGTATTCACAGGCGGAGAACCATTACTTCAATGGAAAAAGAGTTTAGGTGCTCTTATATTGGAGTTGTCGGACCATCGTGTTTCTGTAGAAACAAATGGTTCAATGTTTATTCCTAGAGATGATTTTGTTTCTTTTGTTGTTGATTGGAAACTCACTTCATCTGGAATGAATGGAGATATGCACCGAAAAAACTTTCATAATCTGTCAAGGAGGGATTTCATCAAGTTTGTGATACATGATAGGGATGATTTTGAAGAAGCGGTAATGGCAACCAATAAAATCTTTGACGGAATGCTATCTTACTATAGACCAAAGATAGTTTTCTCTCCAATTAATAGAGAAATGTCAGCAGAGATTATTGAGTGGATGAAAGCTGATCCTTTCTTGTGTGAAATAGGTGCAATCTTCTCTTTGCAGATTCATAAAGTAATCGGGGTTCCATAAAAGAAAAAACTCAATACCGTCGCTAACTTGTAGGCATTATAAAATATTTTGTTAAAAAACTTAAAATTTTTTAATGAAGTGTGATATAATGAAATTAAACGGGAACATTAGTTCTCAAATAAAGCAATCTGAAGGAGGAAGTTATGAATTTAGACAAGATCCAGGTAGATGCGTTGAAGAAAATGGCTGTCACTCTCAACATGGCAACTTATACTGATGAAGAGGGAACAAAACCTTTTCTGACTGGTAAGAAGATCAAAACAGTTGCAGTGGCGAAAGAAGCATTGGCAAAAGCTTTTGATGAAGCTGTTAGAAGCATTCCCGATGAAGTGGTTAATGATCTTCCGAATGAAATCATTGATTTTTACAATGAGTTTTTCTCGGAAGCTACAGAAGAGGAAGTTGCAGCGGGAGAAGCTGCTGATCCTGCTGCTGAAACCAAAGAACCCGTTGAAGCTGCTACAAAGGAAAAGAAAGAGAAGCCTGTAAAGGAGAAGAAAGAGAAGCCTGTAAAGGAGAAGAAACCGAAGAAAGAGAAAGCTTCCAAAGAGCTGTCTTGTTTCGGACATAAGCTCGGTACCCAGGCTGCTGCTCTTGATGATCTTCTTGCTCCCGGTGAACCGATTTCTCTTGCTGACCTTGTTGCTAAGTCAGGCCGTTCAACTCTCGGTGTCAAGGGTCACATCAAACATCTCCAGGACTCCCGCGAACTGGTGATCGAAAACAAAGATGGCGTCTATCGGTTGATCAAATAATGAATGAAGCAATTGTAAAAGATTGCTTAACAAAAATGCTTACGGAAGGGTTGGGGTTAGATTTAAAAGACCCCAACCTTTCTGAAACTCCCGACAGAATAGCGCGGATGTACTGTCAGGAGTTTTTTTCCGGCATTTCAAACAGCAATCCCTTAAAACTTAAAGCGTTCCCTAATGATAAAGGGTTTGATGAAATTGTCATGCTTGACAATATTCCCTTTGTCTCTATGTGTAGTCATCATTTTTTACCCTTTCCAGGTCTAGCATGGTTTTTATACATTCCTGATAACAAACTTGTGGGAGCATCTAAACCATCAAGAGCTATTGAATTCTTTGCCAAACAACCTCAACTGCAAGAAAACTTATCATCTCAAGTCATTGATCACTTTATGGAAGAAATAAAACCCAAAGGAGCAATGCTTGTCATGAGAGCTGTTCACGGATGTATGTCCTGCAGGGGAGTCAAGACTGGTAATAATTCTGGAATGATCACATCTATAACAAGAGGCAATTTTAGAGACAATCTTTCAACGAGAATGGAAGCTATGTCTTTGATCCAATTATCTTTATCTTTCAAATAGAGGTGAATGATGGACATCATTAAAGCAGAACTTTTGTGGTCCCGAAAGTGCCCTCTCAAATGTTCTTACTGTGCTATGGCTGACGGTAGGGACAACACCCCTTCCATTGAAGAATGGAAAAAAGGAATAGACAACTTAAAGAAATTAGGTTGTTCTTTCATTGCTTTCTATGGAGCTGAACCATTAGTAGAATTTGATAAACTTCCTGAAGTCATTCAACATGCAGAAGTTAATGGTATTCACACAACTGTCATTACAAGCGGTGCCATTGATCATCTCGATAACAAGCTGCAAATACTTCATGAACATGGTCTCCGCTCTATTACCACGTCATATGACAGTTTTTCAAATGATCACAGCTCACAAATCAAGACGAATAATGCTCTTAAAATCATAGACTCATTTAGGAGGTTTTCTCCTATACGAGATTGTGCAGTAGTAATGACCCTTACTCGGGAAAACTTTCAGTATCTTCCAGAAGTGATTACAAAAATGTCTTCTCAAAATATCTGGACATTTTTTGACATCATTCATCCTAATAGAAATCAACCTGGTTCAAAAGTAAAGAATACGGATCTCAATCTTTTGTTTGGAAAAGGAGATGTAATAGACCTTGTAGAAGTATTAACTGATGTTTATGATATGAAAGAAAACGGTTATCTTTGCCATGCTAGCAAACCATTCATAGCATGGTTAAAGACTGATCTTTTCGGAAACAGTCTTTACTCTTGGAACTGTGCAGTAAGTTCTTTCTTTCCTTCTTGGGTCACAATTGATTGTGATGGAACTGCTAAAGCATGTGATGATTTTTTCACTAAAAATGGCAAAGAAATTAAAGTCTGGGATTTGTTTGATAATTGGAAAACTTTCCAAAATATTTGGAGAGATAACATTTACACAAAATGTCCCGGATGTCTTTGGAATACTCATTATGATGCCCACTTAATCAAAGCGGGGAAACTTCCTTTGTCGGAATACATTCACGGATTGGAGGAATAAGATGATACTTTTATTTTCAGGAGGATTAGATAGTTATATCGCTTACCATCTTCTTTCCAAACCTAAAACTCTTTATTTTGATTTAAGAACTCCTTACTCAATGAAAGAACTGGAAACAGTCCAACGATTAATTCCCAACACAATCATTGAGCGTTGCCTAGAATTAGGAAACAGACAGCAAGGAGACAATGCTTACATACCTTACAGAAATTTGCACCTTGCTTTACTTGCAAACAAATATGATGACACCATTGTCATTGCTGGTTTAAAAGATGACCGAGTAAATGATAAGAACGAAGAAGTATTTAGAAAATGGACTGCCCTTATGAGTGACATGATGGGCAGACCAATCAAAGTTGTTTCTCCTTTTTGGCAGCAGACAAAAGAACAAATAGTAAGATGGTTTCTTGACAACGGTGGAACAGAACGAGAATTAAAAAATACCATCTCTTGTTATTCAGAAGGGTATATAAAAGAATGTAATTGGTGCCCCGCTTGTTTTCGCAAGTGGTGTGCCCTTCGTGCCAACAATGTTGATGTTCCTGATTTTAAAAACAGAGACTTAATGCTCCAATATCTTAGCCATGCTAAAGAAGGAACATTCTATATCCCTGAGCGTAATGAAACAATCATCAGAGTAGTTACTGACTTTTTGAAGGAGAACAGATGAAACGGTACGGAATTGATTTAGATGGAACTTTAACAATTGATAATAACGGTTGGGATTATGCTAACAGAACACCTAATCCTGATATGATTAAAATAATCAATGGATTGTATGATGAAGGTCATCTCATTACCTTTTTTTCCTCTCGATTCAAAATAGACAGAGCAGTTACAACAAAGTGGTTGAAAAAATACGGTGTAAAGTATCATGAACTAATCTTAGGGAAACCTAAGTTTGATGTGTACGTGGATGATATTAATATTACACCTGAAAATTTTATGAATGATAACGAAAGATTTCTGGAGGATTATGGCTAAATTATTTTTAGATAGTGGTGCATTTTCCGCTTACCAAAATAAAACTTCCATAGACATAGAAAACTACATACAATTCATCAAAGAACATAAGGATGAAATCGAAGTCTATGCAAACCTTGATTCAATTGGTTCTGCTGAAGAAACTTGGAAGAATCAAAAGGCCATAGAAGCGGCAGGACTAAATCCTATTCCTGTTTATCACCTAGATGAACCTTCAAAATATCTTGATATGTGTATGGAATATCCTTATTTTGCTGTAGGTGGTTTAGCTTCTGCTAAAGGAAGATCATTAGCTCCTTTTTTACAAACCGTATTTGAAAAAATATGCACTGAAAAATCCGACTATTTTCCTACTCATAAAGTACATGGATTTGGAATAGCAACTCCTGAAATAATAAATATGTTTCCCTGGTATAGCATTGATTCTACCAGTTGGGTTCAGTATGGTAGATATGGAATAATACTTGTGCCAAGAATAAAGTATGGTGAATTTCGATATGATTTTCCACCATATACAATAGCTATATCATCTCGATCTAAATCCATAAAAGATGCAGAACACTTCAAGAACCTATCTTCTATGGAGAAAAATTGGATTATCAATTACTGTGAAATTAGGGGATTTAAAATTGGTCGAACTCTTTACAAACAAGTTAATTCCGATTACGTTTTAAAGAACAATGAACATTGGTTTGACCGAAAAGACAAATCTAGGGTAGAAGTAATAGTTGAAGATGGTCTATGCACTAATGGAGAATTAAGAGATTCTTTGAATTTAATGTACTTTCTGGAATTAACACAAAGTCAACCAAAATATCCTTGGCGTTGGTCAGCAAAAAAATCTATTTTTGATTAAAATTTTATGTAAAAGTGTGATATAATAAAAGAAATAAGGTGATAATATGATTCTGTATTTATCAGGTAATTTTCCACAACTTTCTAAAGTAGAAAAAGAACAAGCAATGGCTGATCGTATTGTGGAAATGGGATTAGAATATCATCGTCTGATGACCTTCTACTACATAAAAGATTGTCAAACCATACTAACTGTTAAAAGGAGACTAGATGAAAACAGACAGAAAAGAATTACGGGATAAGTTAGCAGCTCTTAAACCAGGGTTAGCTAAAAGGGAATTCGTAGCACAAGCTACCCACTTCATTTTCTTTGATAACTTAATATGCACCTTTAATGATAAAATCCTTATCACTATTCCTTTTGAATGTAATATCCAATTCTCAGTTAAAGGTGAAGAATTCTTCAGACTCATTGATGGTATTACTGATAAGGAAATTATCATCGAACTGAAGAACAACAAGATCAAAGTCCGATCCAAAACCACTACATCTTCAATGGCTACAATAGGAGAAGATCAGAATAACCTTCCTGCATTAATCAAGAAGATGTTAGAAAACATGGATGAATGGCAACCTGTTCCTGAAAACTTTTTAGATGGTGTTTCTCTTTGTGCTTTCTCTGCTTCTCCTGATCTTAGTTCTGGTGTGCGAGCTTGTGTTGCCGTTGTCGGAAACAAATGCTATGCTACTGACGGAAATCGCATCAGTCAATACACCATGTCCTCTGAAATAAATGAGAATGATTTTAACATCTTCAGCAAAGAAGCAATGGAACTTTCTAAATTTCCTGTGATTGAATACTGTATGCAAGGTAAATGGCTTCATTTCAGAACAGAAGATGGAGTAACTTTCAGCACTTCTTTCATTCAAGGAGATTTGCCAATCAATAAGATCAAAGCTTTGTTTTCTAACATACAGGATTTTCCATCTCTTGAATTACCTGGTGATTTAAAAGCAACTCTTGATAATGTCACAATGTTAGCTGCGGATATGTCAGATAGAACAGGTAAAGCATCATTCCTTCACATAGAAGATAATGAAATCACTGTTAAAGCATCAAATGATCTTGGGTGGGTAGAGAAAAGTCTCAAATGCAAATACAGTGGAGATCCTATAGACATCGGAATCAACAACCGTTTCTTGTCTCAAATCCTTCAAAAATCTACAAAGCTTTCTTGGTTCAAAACTGCGCTTTATTTCTCTAGTGGAGACTTTCTCCATGTTCTGATGCAGATAAGTAAACCAGAACCTGAAGAAGAAAAACCCTCTTTGAAGAAAACTACTTCTCCTCCTACTACTGATAATACTAATTATGATGCTGATGTTCCTTTTTGAGAAGGGGTAAATTATGAATGGTTTTTTCTCAATGGACGATTTTGTGACTCGTTCTACGGAGCACATGTGTCCTGATTGTGGACTAAACAAAGGCAATAAATCAGAAACAAAAGGAGAAGGCAGACTAAAAACTTTAATCATCGGGGAATCTCCTGGTGATGGAGATATTGGTGCTTTTTTCAAAAACAAATTAGCAGATTTAGGGATTGATCTTTATAAGGATTTCTGGAAAACAGATGCTATCCGATGTAGGATAACAGAAGACAGAGAACCAACTCGTCAAGAGATTGCATGTTGTTTTCCCCACATAAAAAAAGCCATCAAAGATTTAAAACCTAAATTCATATGGTTAATGGGAGAAGCTGCAATAACTTCTTTTTATATGGATCGTTTCAGTGAGCTATCTCCTGCTCGTTGGAGAGGTTTATGCATTCCTGATCATGAAAAGAATGCATGGATCATTCCCATATATCATCCCGGATTTGCTTACAAAAATAATGATGATTCCCTAACCATGTCTCAATTCAACAGAGACTTATCATTTGCCATCAACTGCATAAAAACAAAAGGAGAAGTTAAAGAAATAAAATATCCAAACTTTGATGATGTTAAAATAGTCATGGACTATGATGATGTCTGTGACGCATTGGAATATGAAATAGATAATCCTTCTAAGTATCTAGTGTTTGATTATGAGACTACAGGATTAAAACCTTATAGAGCAAACCATAAGATTGCATCTATTTCTTATTCTACAGAAAGAATTAAAGGAGCAAATGCTTTTGCCTTTCAACATAATTATTGGAATAACCATCAACAAAAGAATATCATGTCAAGATGGAAAGAAGTTTTGCTGAACAGTTCAAAAAAGACAGCTCACAATATTCAATTTGAAGATGTGTGGTCTAAAGTAATCCTTAACACAGAACCAAGAAATTGGAACTGGTGTTCGATGATTGCTGCCCACATCATAGACAACCGATCAAAATATTCAGGATTAAAATTTCAATCATTCATTCATTGGGGCACTCCTAATTACGACAAAGAAATGAAACCTTACATTGAGGATGTCAATGAAACTGGTTTCAATCGAATAATGCAAGCTCCTTTGAATAAACTTCTCTTGTATGGCGGAATAGATTCTATGCTTACGAGAGATTTATTCTTTTTGCAGAAGGATTTAATAGATGACCATCTTGAAAATGGTCTTGATCTGTTTATAGAAGGTACTCTAGCTTTAGGAGATGTTCAGATCAATGGGGTTAATGTTAATGTTGAATATTACAGGAACTCCCACATTGAATTAGAAAAGAGAATAGAGGAAAGAAAAATAGAATTGCTTGATTATGAGGAATGTAAAAAGTTTCTCAAAGTCACAGGAAGATTTCCTAACTTAGGATCATCCGATGATTTAAGAATACTATTCTTTGATATCCTTAAACTCAAACCTCCTAAAGTAACAGACAAAGGAAACAATTCAGTTGATGCTGACACAATGGCTAAACTAGATACTCCTCTTGCAAAAGAAATCACAGACTTGAGCAGAATTAAAAAGATTGATGGTACTTACATGAAGCAATTTATCCGAGAAATTGATGATGATAATCGTATCCATCCTTTCTTCGGATTAATCATTCCCCGTACTTATCGTGGACAATCAGATAAGCCTAACTTGCAGAATGTTCCTGTTCGTAATGAAGAAGCAAAAAGATATGCAAGATCAGGAATCATTCCTTCTAAAGGTAACATCATTGTAGATTATGATTACAGTGGTATTGAAGTCAAGATGGGATGTTGTTACACAGGAGATCCTGTTCTTATTGCTTACTGTAAAGACCCCAGCACAGACATGCACCGAGATACAGCAGCAGATATTTTTTCATTACCTGCTGACAAAGTTACCAAAAATTTAAGATTTTATACAAAGAACGGATTTATCTTTCCTGAATGGTATGGTTCTTATTACAAGAATTGTGCTAAAAATATATGGAGAGAATGCTCTAAACTTCCTACCGGAGATGGCATAACTGTTACAGAACACTTGAAAAATATAGGTGTTCTTTCTACTAAAGGCAAACCAGACATTGAATTTATTCAGCATGTTAAAAATGTTGAAACTGCTTACTGGAAAAAGTTTAATGTATTCAAAGAATGGCAAACAGGTTGGTATGATAAATATGAAAAGAAAGGATATGTAGAATTACTCACAGGTTTTAGATGTTCAGGTTACATGGGAAGAAATGCCATAGTTAATTATGCATTTCAAGGTTCTGCTTTTCATTGCTTGCTTTGGAGTCTAACCCAACTCAATGCTGAATTTATTCAACGTAGAATGAAATCTAAAGTGATCGGGCAAATTCATGATTGCTGTATCATTGACTGTCATCCTGATGAAAAAGAATTTGTCATCAAGTTAGGAACAGAAATAGCAACCGAAAGAATCTTAGAACATTTTAAATGGATCAATGTTCCTATTCCTATTGAATGGGAAGCTACAAACATTGATGAAAGTTGGTATGGAAAATCTGAAATTAAAGAAGACTAAGGAGAATAAATTATGCCATTACAGATTACACACAGACCGAACGAACTTAAAGATGTTTTCGGAAATCAAGGAACCAAAGACAGTTTAGAAAGCATCTTTCTACGCAAGAAAGATTTCCCTCATGCTTTTCTATTCTCAGGACCAACAGGATGTGGTAAAACAACCTTTGCAAGAATTGTCGGAACAATGTTGAAATGTGATAACATTGAAGAATTAAATATGTCCAATCTTAGAGGTATTGATTCAGTAAGAAGTCTTGCGGAAACTTGCATATATGCTCCTATCTTAGGAGATGTACGATTTTATGTCCTTGATGAAATTCATCGGCAGACTAAGGATGCACAAAATGCTTTGCTGAAATTGTTGGAAGATCCTCCTAGTCATGTGTTCTTTGCTCTTTGTACAACTGATCCTGATCAACTACTTCCTGCTATTCTAGGGCGTTGCCATCAGTATCAAGTAAAGACTTTGAAATATTCAGAAATGATGGATCTTTTAAAGAGTGTTGTCAAGAAAGAAAACTTGGAAGATTACCCAGAATCTATACTAAAAGAAATCATTTCTCTAGCAGAAGGTTTGCCCAGAAATGCTCTTGTGATGTTAGACTCAATTATTGACATTGAAGATGAGGGCAAAGCAATTGCCGCACTCTCATCAGTATCTTTGTCAAGCATCAACACTAAAGAATTATGTCAAGCAATCTTAAAAGGAACCCCTTGGAAAGAAGTGAAGAAGTCAGTTAAAGAAATTCTTATGGAAGTAGAACCTGAAAAACTGCGTCAAATGATTCTGGGATACATGACTGCTGTTCTCCTCAACAAGGATCGGGATGACAGACTATCCCAAGTCATTGATACTTTTTCAGAACCAAATTTTTACAATGCTAAATCAGGAATTGTAAATCAAATTTATACTTCCTTGTTGCTGAAATGATTATGAAATGTAACTGGTGTAAAGGAATCGGAAAAGTAAAACTCTTGTTTCGTGGTGAAATAATTTGTTTAAATTGCAACGGCACAGGAGAAGGTCCTGATGGAGGAAAAAGAAAAATCAAAGGGGGACGAATGATAAATATGATGGGTAATAAATATGCCTGTAAAAAGTCTAAAAATATTTAGTAAAAGTGTGATATAATATAATAAACAGAAAGGAGATGATGAAGATGGGATTAGCTGAGGATCTTAAATTAGACATACTGGATTTAGACACCGCTATTCTTGAACAACCTGCTTTGTATGAGCAACAGGGTAGAGCATGGGCAGAAGCAGTTGCCGAAAGAGATCGTTTAAAAGAGCAACTTGCAATGGCAAAAGCTACGGCTGATGCTGCTATCAGACAAAATCCTGATTCTTACGGTGTAATAGGAAAAGCTACAGAAACTTGGATTGCTTATCAAATCAATACTGTTCCTGAAGTAATTGAGGCTAATGATGCTCTTTTAGAGGCTTCTAAAGACGTAAGTATTTTGGCAATAGGTAAAGAAGCTTTTGACCACAGATTAGCAGCATTAAAGATCCTTACAGAACTTTATAAAGGGAATTATTTTTCTGCTTCTTCCCGAACACATTCCCCGCATGAAATGGCAATAGAAATTGCTCAAGAAAAGCAGAGGGAAAAAATGGAAAGTAATCCCAGAATGCTCAAGAGGATGAACAGAACATGAACAGTTTAGCATTAGCGGCAATCTTAATTGGTGGTCCGGTATATCTTTATTTCTTTGTAAGATGGATGACATCGGCCATTGTGAGGTCTTTTTATGAAGTTAAATTTGAAATGGAAAGGAACAAAGGAGGTTTAAAAGATGAAAGCAGCAGATAGGAGAGCCCTTTACAAAGCAGAAATGAAACAACGGCATGATGAAAGTTATGCAAGCAAAGATGACAGTGGGCGTTTTCGGGATATTTATGAACCCGAAAAGAAAGCAGGAGTAAAATTCCTAAAATTGAAGGAAGACACTCATGAGTTTTACATTGTTCCTTACATCACAGGAACACAGCATCCGAAATTGAAACCCAACAAAGTTGCTTTTTCTCTTGAAGTATTCGTACACAGAGGGGTGGGACCAAATGAGGATAGTTATGTTTGTCTTAACAGGACATACCGAAAACGCTGCCCTATTTGTGATTATCAAGCAGAGCTTAGGGAAAGTGATGCTGATGATGATACAATCAAGGCATTGAATCCCACAAAACGAACCATTTACAATGTTGTTCATTGTGATGCACCAAGTGATAGAGCAAAAGGTGTTCAAATTTTTGATGTGTCTCATTGGCTCTTCACAATTCCTCTTGAAGAATTTGCTCACAAAAAGAGAGAGGGTGGAGAAGTTGCTTATGCTGATATTGATGATGGTAAGATCATTAATTTTCAACAATCCGGTTCAAAACGTACTCTCAAATACACAGCTTTTGAATTCAAAAATCGTCCGGAATTGACAGAAGAAGAATTGGACAATGCTGTTTCTCTTGATGAATTGGTTCATATTCCTACATATGATGAGGTTCATGAAGCTTTCTGGGCTGCGAAAGAAGAGGAAGAAGCTCCTGCTAAAGAGGAAGAACGCAAACCTAAGCAGGAAGAAAAGAAAGCACCTGTTGAGGAGAAGAAAGCACCTGTTGAGGAGAAGAAAGCAGAGCCTAAAGATGTCCCGGAACCTGTTATTCCTTCTGATGATGATTGTCCTTACGGGGCTGCTTATGGTTCTGATTACAATGCTTATGAGGAATGTCGTTCTTGTGATGTGAGGAAGAAATGCCGAGACAAGAAAGATGAGCTTGATGAAGCCGAAGCAATGGCTAAAGCAGCCACAGCACCCGAAGAAAAGAAAAAGCTTACAAGGAGAGAACGGTAATGCCAATAATCCGAAAGAGAACTGAAGAAGTAGTAGCCGATATTAAGAAAACAATAGAGGCTGATGTAGATACTTCGGATTTCTCCTTCACTACTCGTAAGATTGAAGTGGACTCGGTAGTTTCTACCGGGTCCACTTTACTTGATCTTGCCATTTCTGGCAAGAGAAAACGGGGTGGGGGAGTACCTGGTGGTCTTCTTATGGAAGTATACGGAAGATCACAGTCCGGAAAGACAGCCGTTATGGCTGAAATCTTAGCATCTGTTCAGGCAAAAGGAGGGGAAATTTCTTTAGAAGATCCTGAAGGAAGATTGGATAAAGAATATTCTCGTATATACGGACTTGATATTGACAAGAAAGGATACAGTCGTCCGGATACAGTAGAACAAATATTTGCTAATGCTCAAACTTGGAAACCTAAAAATGCTAATGTTATCAATGCCCGAGGAACAGATTCCCTTGCTGCTTTGACTACTGAATTGGAAATGAGTATCAAAGGTGACAAGATGGGCATGAGAAGGGGCAAAGAATTCTCTGCTGGTTTCCGTAAAACTGCAAGAATCATTGTCAATAAAAATTGGTTATGGGTTTGTACAAATCAAGTACGTCAAGGAGATTACGGAGAAACTACTCCAGGAGGAATGGCTACAGCCTTTTATGCTTCCATACGTCTGCGTTTACGGCAAATGGATGAAGTTAAAAAAACCATTAAACTGAATCTTTCTGGAAAAGAAATACCAGAAGATGAAGAACCTTCTGATAAGAAAAAGAAATCTAAATCAGAGGTTACTAAAATTCTTGGTATTGAAACCGAAGTAACAGTCACAAAAAGTATTGATGATCCTTACCGAACTGCTCCTATTTATATTATGTTCGGATACGGTATTGATGACATTCGTGGAAATCTTCAATACACTAAGGACATGACGAATAATACCGTTTACGAATGTCCTGACGGTAAGACGTATGTGGCCATCAATGCTGCTATTCTTTGGATTGAAAGAAACAATCTTGTCGAACAGCTAAGAGAAAACACCATTGATTTATGGGAAACAATTGAAGCTAAATTTAACCTTAACCGTGTAAAGAAAGTGAGGTAATTATGAGAAGCATCTTTAGTGAAAAAATTTCTGATAAAGTGGCTTGTGTAATGATTGAAGGAGTAGGTCTTGTTTTTGGTAAAATGAATAAAGATGCAACAATCATCAAAAATCCGAGAGTTATTCAGACACAAAATATTCCTAATCAACCCCCAAAAATGAGACTTGCCTCCATGATCGGTGATCCTGATGAACTCATTCTTGTACGATCACCGGTTTTTGGATACAAAATCTTAAACAAAGAACTCAAGGATAATTATATCAAAGAAACCACAGGACTCGTAATTGCTGATAAAATTCCTAATATGCCGGAGGGAATAAAATGATCCTTGTTGATGCTAACAGTGTGGCACATCAAGCTAAACACTCTATGGGTGGTCTTTCTTGGGAAGAAAAACAAACAGGAGTGATCTTTGGATTTCTGAATCAAATGCTTACCTTAGCAAAGACGATGGAATCTAATGAGTTTATTTTTGTCTGGGATTCTAGAGAATCCAACAGAAAAAAGATTTTTCCTAATTATAAAATAGCTCGTAGGAGAGATAAAACTCCAGATGAAGAAAGGCTTGATAATATTGCCTATGAACAATTCCATGAAATAAGAACATACATATTACCTACTATAGGTTTTAAAAATAATCTCATGGAAGAAGGATTTGAAGCTGATGATTTGATTGCCAGTATCGTTAGAGAAAACACCAAAGAAAATTTCTCCATCATATCAACTGATGAAGATTTATACCAGCTTCTTTCCGACAATGTTTACATGTATTCAACAAGGAAAAAGAAATCGTACACCCAACATAATCTGTGGAAAGACTTTCGCATTACTCCTAGAGAATGGGCTGATGTGAAAGCTATAGGAGGTTGTTCTTCTGATGGTGTCCCAGGGGTACCTGGTGTAGGGGAAATCACAGCTTGTAAATACCTTACCAGAAAACTCCCTGTCACAAGCAAAGCTTATAAAGCCATTAGAGAAAATAAAGAACTGATTGAATTCAATAAAAAATTGGTAAGACTTCCTTTTGAAGGAACTCCACAAATCAAAATGTTTACACCAGATAAATTATCTTTCCGATCTTTTCAAAATGTTTGTACCCAAAATGGGTTTAGATCATTCCTTGAAAAAGATAAACTTTCTCAATGGAAAGATCATATTTTTAAGGAGAACAGCAATGTCTAGTAAGAGTAAAGGTGGAAGCTTTGAAAGGGAAATTGCTGCACTACTTTCTTTATGGTGGAGTGATAGTGAACGAGATGATATTTTTTACCGTTCACAGTCATCAGGTGGTAGATTTACAGTGAGAAAAAAAGTAGGAAAAGACACAGCTTTGCAAGGTGGGGATATAACTTGTTCTGATCCTTCCGGAGAACCTCTTATAAAAAAATGGTCTATCGAAATCAAAACAGGATATGGTACAAAGAAACAAATAAAAGATAAAGATGGAGAGAAAGTTAAAGATGAAATGATACGTTGGGATATATTGGATATCATTGATTCTAAGCAAAGGGAGACTATTTTAGAAAAGATGTGGCAACAAAGTTACAGGGACGCTGTTCTTACTGACAGAACACCTATTTTAATTTTTAGAAGAAACGGAAGATCACCTTGCATCATGTTTGATGATCATCTAAAACAAGAGTTGGAAAACTATTTTGGTAAAGTCTGTAACAAATGTTCAATAATATTAGATTGGTTTGATACTTATACTATCATGCCTTTACAAGATTTCTTTGAATGGATTCCTGATCCAAGGAGTGTGCTATGCTCAAAACCATCGCTGTTGAAAACTTCCAAGCTCATAAAGAAACTTACTTAGAATTTGTAGAAGGAGTAAATGTCATTACCGGATCAAGTGACTCCGGTAAAACTTCTTTAATGAGAGCTTCAAAATGGGTCATCACTAATAGACCCTCTGGGGATGCTTTTAAGAATTGGGATGCTGGTAAAGATGATTCCGTGTCTGTAGAAATAACCTTAGATGATTCAAAAACAGTATCCTTATCAAGAATTAACGGGAAAAATACCTATCTCTTATCAGATAATGGCAAAGAAACAACTTTTTCTGCTATAAAAACAGATGTTCCAGAAGAAATTACAGCAGCTTTAAATATTCCTGAGAGGAGTATTCAGACCCAACATCAAGAATATTTTCTATTACAAGACTCTCCTGGAACAGTTGCCCAGAAGTTAAATGACTTAATCGGTCTTACCGTCATTGATACCATGTTCAAAAACTTAACGAGTAAGATCCGAGAAACTACTTCCCGCATAAATTTCCTCAAATCTGAAAGAGATAAATTTGAAACATCATTGGAAAAATTTGAAAATCTTGAAGCTGTAGGAAAGCTACTTGACTCTATCGAACAGAAAGAAGCTACAGCGTCGGTAATAGCATCATCCTTGAACGATCTAAGAAAAAACGTATCAACGCTCAAAGAAATAAATTCAAAGCGGGAAACGCTGTCTCCGCTGCTTGAATTAGAATCACCCGTCAATTTATTACTTGACAAGATCAACTCTGTTTTAGCAGCAAGGAAAAAAATCAAAGAATTAAAAACCCTCATTGCTTCGGCAAAACAAATCCAAGAGTTTAGAGAAGAAGATCGGCAATGGATTGATCTTGAACCATACTACACAGTGATCAGTACAAAAATTGAGACTTTGGAAAAGATCAAAGACCAGAGAAGAAAAATCCAATCATTCTTAAACATCAATAGTAACATTCAAAACTCTAAATCTGTGGAAAAGATAAAAAAGGTACACGCCATAAAGGAGTATGTTTCGTTATTGGAAAAAAATAAAATCTGCCCCACTTGTATGTCTCCTATAACAGACAGCAAAATTAAATCTATTACAAAGGAGTTATAATCATGCCAGAAAAATATAAAGATGTACGACTTGAGTTTGGTAAATTCAAAGGACGGTTACTAGCTGATGTTCCTAATTCCTATTTAACATGGATGGAAGATCAAGAATTTGTGGAGACTCGTCACCCTACTTTATACAGAATGGCATTATTAGAACGCAAATACCGTAATGATTTTAACATCGTAGTGGAGGAATAAGATGAAATATATCATAACTGGAGATTGGCATCTGACTGATAAAAAACCTGAAAATCGTATTGATGATTATGAAAAAGCCGTATTGTCAAAACTGCTTTTCATCTTTGAAACGGCAAAAGATTGTGGTTGTGATGCTATTCTTCAACCCGGAGACATGTTTGACAACCCCAAACCTTCTTATGAATTCTTCTGCAAAATCCTTGATATGTTTAATTATTTTCCAGAGGTGTCTGTCTACACCATCATGGGACAACATGATTTAAAGTACCGTAATGAAGCTGACACAGCTTTAGTCACATTGCACCATGCTTGTGAGAATGTTCATTTGCTAAAACCTAGTGATGAACCAATGCACATACAAGGATGTTCTTGGGGACAAAGCATTCCTGATCGAAATATAGAATTCCGTTTTAGTATTTTACTCATTCATAAGATGATTATTGATAAAAAACTTTGGGAAGATCAAGAGGGTCATGAATTTGCCAATAATTTTCTCAAAAATAATAAATACCATCTTGTAGTAAGTGGAGATAATCATAAGACTTTTCATCTTAATCTGGGGAACCAACACTTGTTTAATATGGGTTCTTTGTTACGATCCACAATTGATCAGACAGAACATGAGCCATCAATCATTGCTTTTGACACAGAATATCCTGAAGAATGGGAAGTGATAAAGATACCAATTGAACCATCAGAACGTGTTTTTCAGTTGGAAACAATAGTAAAACAAAAAGAACGGAATGAAAAGCTTGAAGCCTTTGTAGAAGGGTTAACTATGCAGAAAGACATTGGGTTAAGTTTTGTTGCTGACTTAATGAACTACGAAGAGGTCAACAAAATACCCCCAGAACTTATCAAAATTCGTCGTGATAGTATGGTGGAAGTATGATGCACTTTTGGGTATCTTGTAGCAAAATGACTGTAAGGTTAACCGTTAATGAAAAACGAATAATCACAGAGACGGCACCTATCTTACACAGATTTGTTGGGCAACCAAGTAAAAATCTTTTTGATTGGCTTGAAGAAAAATTTGGTCATGTTACCATTAAATATTTATCTAACCCTTACTTAACTTATCAACGAAAAGGAGACAACACATGCAGGAGATCACCAAAGAATTGACATCATTAAAGAGAGGCATTGATGAGGCAAAAACAAATCTTGCTAAGTTAGATGGTCGTGAACAAGAAACATTGTCTCAATTAAAGAATACTTTCAATTTATCCTCGGTAGAAGCAGCAGAGAAAGAGATCCAAAAGCTAGAGAAAGAAGAACTAGCACTAACGACTATTATTAAAGAGGAGTATGCTTCTTTAAAGGAGATTGCTGAATGGTAAAAGAATATCGAACTAGGTACAATAAAGCTATAGGACAAAGAGACTTGTTGGTTAAACAATTAACCGACACAGAAACCTCTTTGATCAATGCCGAACTTCATTTAGAGAATTGTCAAAAGGTCAGGTCTTATGTACAAATTGTGGCTGAACAGACTCAAAAGAAAATTGAATACCATATTTCAAATCTTGTGAGTATGGCTTTGTCATCTGTATTTCCTGATCCATATGAATTCATTTTAAGATTTGTGCAGAGAAGGAATAAAACTGAAGCTGATTTGATTTTTATGAAAGACGGAAATGAAGGAGATCCTATGGATGTATCAGGGGGTGGAGCTTTAGACGTAGCCTCTTTTGCTTTACGAGCGGCAGCATGGAGTATTAAACCTTCCCGAAAAGTTTTATTTTTAGATGAACCTGGTAAATTCATTTCCCGAAATCTTCAAGAAAAGTTTGGAGAAATGCTCAAAATGATAAGCAACAAATTAGGAATCCAACTGATTGTTATTTCTCACATTCCTGAGATAATAAACAATGCCGATAAAGTTTTTAATATTCTAAATAATAAAGGAGAGGTAACTGTAAATGACTAAGAAAGATTTGGTAGATTCCCTAAAAGATGTTGCTGATGATGCAATAATTTATGCTTCCCATAACACATGTGAACTTTACATTATGAAAAGAGAAAGTGGAACAAATCATTTTCAAAAAATTCTTTCTTTCTGGAAAGGTCAGAATGAAGGAATACCATCAATAACTATAACCGAAGAAAAATGTGAAAACTGAAGAAGATAAAATAAACCTGTTTAGGTTTATAGACTTAAGGATAAATTATGAAAACAAAAAAGAGTATTGAGGAACTGCTAGTTTCGATTGATGATAATTTGAAGATAATTATCACTCTACTTGTTCTCTTCGGTGTTTCCTCGTTTTTGTTATTGACCTTAGTTGGTAAGTACCTTACAAAAATAGTTGAGTTATTGGGAGGGTAGATTACATAAGAAAGGAAATCACTAATGAATGAACTAAACTACACATCCTTGCCCCTATCCCGCAAGCTGGTAGAGAACGGGATAGATTTGAAGACGGAAGCGGTTTTCTGTTCTGATGGATTAAGCGGTAGTAAATACGACCTGATACAAAGGCCATTATTCCCATACAAGGAGCAATATCCCGCCCCGTCCTTCGCTGAATTGTGGAGGGAGTTGCCGGTTAGTATTGAGCGTGACGGAATTACCTACAACAAGACACTAAAGGGGTTCAGGGATGTAAATGTTGCAACCTACGAGAGCCTTGAGTCTCGTACCGTGGAATTATTTCTTAGCGCCAACCCCTCCGATGCTCTGGCCGAACTTCTTATCTGGGTGAAAGGGAGGGAGAAGGGATGAATGAAGACGAACAGGTAAAAATACCAAAATACAATTTAACAGCCCCAATAAAACGCTGCATTGAATGTGGTAAGGAATTAACAGGGCTTTATATCTGTAATATTCACAAACCAGGATATGCAAAATGCTTACTGCATGGACTTGGAGTGGAGAAAGTGAGGAATCAGCCATGAACCTAACCGAAGATCAACGCAAGATGCTAACTGAGAAGCTACTTGAGGAAGAACCTCCATACTATAAATGTGTTGCTACCAACGAGCAACGTCATCCTTGCCCTGCAAGGACTTGTTGGAGTTGTGAGCATCAACGTAGTGATTATCGCACCTTCTCAACCTACCAAGACCTCGGAGACTGTATGGAGAAACTGGTGGAGAAGGGGTTGTGGGAAGCGTTTGAGTCGTTTTGTACCAAAAGGTGGGTATCAGAGAAAAGCGGTATAAGGAACTTTAATGTTTGGCTCTTCCGCCCCACAGATGAGTCTGGCAACCCACATTTCTGTCGGCTGTGCGCGGAGTTCTTGGAGGGATTGAAATGAAGAAAGAAGCCATAATTGAATTACTTGAGTGTGCAAAGATAAATGTGGACAACATTATGAGGATAGGCAAGCCTATGGATGATTTTGTCAAGATGCAGATTGATGAAGCAATTAAGCTGCTGGAGGAGGCTCAAAATGAAGGATGAAACGCTTAGATACATGGTAGCATTACAGCCGAAGTTTCTGGAGACGATGATGGAAAAAGACGATGACCAACTACTATTTCCGGGAACAGGCTATATAATTCTTCGCAGAGAGTTTAGAGATTCGGCATCATGCAAGGATTATTTGATAATCCCCCGCACAATCGACGACTCCAGCGATGAGGCAAGGCAGAGGTCACTTTGGGGGATGGTGGATTGGCCCAAAATTTGGGATAGCACCTCCGAACATTCAAAACTGAAACTTATGCTTGATTTGATGTTTGGTAAGACAACCCCAACCCTCGCCATTCTCAAAGCCCTTGCCGCGCAGGAAGGGGTGGAGGTATGACCGCAAGCGAAGAAATCTGCAAGAGGCTAAAAATGCCTGAGTTCAAAGACCCCGCACAGGTAATTTATATAGTCAGAAGTCTGCCTAATTTTCATGATTTCTATCGCTCGGTTGGAGCATTCTACTGCCGCGAGTTCCACGCTTGGATATATCCAGATGATTATATGGATGACAAAACTGGTCTGTTAGCAAGTAAAGCTATTGAGTTTTTCAAGGAGGCAAAGCCATGAGCAAATCTGATGAAACTGATCCAAACGGATTAGACCAACATGAACCGGGGGCAAAATTAGACAAAGGAAAAGTAAGAGTAAGTCTCCTAGAGGATTTCAGTCTTGCACTTCTAGCTGTAGCTGAAGTATTAGATTATGGAGCAACACATTATAGCCCCGGAGGATGGCAAGAAGTAGATAACGGAGAACAACGATATAAGGACGCAGCTTGGAGACACCTACTCAAATCCAGACACGAAGAATTTGACTCTGACAGCGGCTTACCTCACCAAGCTCAAGCTCTTTGGAATTGGTTAGCTTCATATGAATTAAAACTCAGGAAGGAACGATTAAAAGAGAATAACAAGCAAACCTACTAGAATAGCACCTGCTCCAAATCCACCAAATAGTAAACTCCACTGTATCTTACCAGCTTCTTTAATCTCTTGAACCCTAGCTTTATCTTTTTCCTCAGCAATCTTAGATTCTGTCTGTCTTTGAGTAGAGCATTCCTCAAACTTTTTGTTAAAAATAATAGTATCTTTTTTTAACACATCAATCTGCAAGTCCCTTTCGGTCAGAGCCTGCTCATACAAAGGTTCCTGCTGTTTGCACATATCGCCTTGCTCAATCTTGACAACCATTAAGTCAACTTGATCAGTGGTGAAACAGATTGGTTCACTTGCCCACAGGGGTAAGGCCCAGAGCATTAAGGCGATCAAGACGATCTTGCTCAGTAGTAGGTTTCTGCACATTGGCTTTTCCTTTCTTGATATCCTCAAGTTTTCTGATTATGGTGTTATATCTTGCATCAGACAAAGCAAGAAGACGCTTATTCTCTTGACTTTCTTTGGTCAACGCAATAATTCGTTCCTCGTATACCTTGACGGATTGAAGTCTTGCTGCCTCGGAGATTTGATTGACGACATCAGGGGTTGGGCTGCATCTGCCGTATGAATACGATAATATCCCCACGATGACCGCACCAATGATGCCAGCGATGATCCAATATTCCATCTTCATATGTCCTCCTTGTAGGGATCAATGTTTGTCTTTTGAGTGGGTTCAATACATTCAACATCCCTATACTTTCTTTCCGTGAAGGACTGGATGCCTTTGCCGACAAACGCTGTCCCATTGGCAGCAAGATATATCTCAACAACCCCCGACGGGATTTGCACCAATTCCTGCTTCAAAATGCAGGCTATCACCCAAGCGTACCACACGACCACATTGGAAGTGATAACCTGGAACAAAAATGCAAACCTACCAGCAGACTGGTTGTCCTTCGGGTCGAGAAGTCGCTTGAAGTAGGATGCTGTTTCTTTCATGTCAATTCCCACACTTCCTGTGATACTCTCCGAAGACGGTTCATCCAGCCGTTATAAAAGACCTGTTGGGAAGGATTGTTGGTAACTATCCTGTTGTAAAAGTCCTCCCTCTGGATGATCATGTACAGTATCAGGGTGTCTCGGACACAAGAATTGGTGCAGAATAAAGTCCTGGCACCAAGAAGACCGTCCACCTCAAGTCCGTAACTCTGCATATTCAATGCACGCTGAAGAATCTTGATTGCATTCTTTGGACCTGAATTTACCCCAAAATCAAACATCAAGAAATCAATGCCGGCAGGGAACTCGTCAAGTCGCATCTTGTCCCAGTAATACTTCTTGTAGATAGGGGCTGCTTCCTCCGGAGTATCCAGCAATTTGATGTCATCAATGTCAATATCGCCGTCACCATCTAGATCGCCATAATCATAATCCTCATAGAAGTGCTGAACGGTGCTCAAGGTAATACCGAGATTGGTTGGGCCACCTTTGTCAAGAGGATGATTGCTGTAGCCGCCCTCATATTTCAGAATCTTCGGAAGAGCTTTCTCAAAGGTTTCTCTCATTTGTTACCCTCCCTGCTTAGTCAGCCATCGTAGTAATCGTGCACCAATTTCCTGATAATGAATTGCAATCATCACTATGAGGAATATGCCGAATCCCTTCAATATCCACCCAGCTACACATTTACTCAGGTTGGCATTGATGGAGTTCATTGGGCTACGGAACCACTCAAAGTTCTTCAAGGTGACTTCCGAAGCCGCTACACGATCAGTAATGTCACTTATCGTCGCCAGAGAATCGGCAATCAGCTCGTCAAATCCCTCTGACCGTTGATCGAAGGCCTGTTTGAGATTCTCCATGTCCCTGTTCATGGTTGTGAACCCTGTCAACATGCTGTGATTCATCGTGTCAACACAGTGCTGGATTTGGCCAAGTATGGCTGTATTGTCATCCATCTTTTTGAATAGAACTGCTGTCTTTTCATCATGGCCGTCCATTTCAACCTCCAATGCTTTTATTCTTTCTGAATTGGCAATGTGGTGCTCACAATATTCCTTGTCTCCCATTCACTTGGTCTCCTTTTCAGAGTATTTCACTACTAGATATTTTTCCATGTTCCACTAACTTTTACTTTCATGGATGTAATTGCTTTCCATTCCCCAGATACTCTGATTACCTTAGCATCAGCATTTTTCCAAATATCTGAAATCATGATCTTGATATTTCGGAGAGCTTCTAAAACTCCTACCCAAAATCCATCAGACCAATAAGTTTCTTGAAAATAATACTTTGGCCAATATCCTGGTTTACGTGGCATCTAATGTCACCGCCGTTCTGTTACCATCAACATCAACTGTTGCTGATATTCTATTTTTACTATCCGCATTATCTCGGAACGTAATCGTTGCTGTCCCACCACCAGCACTTTCTCCTGCTAATACAGCTAAAGCAAGTCTCGTAATCTGCCTAAAGGTTAGTGACCCTTCTACTACTTCATCATGAATGGCATCAATGGCATCAGCTTTAATACTTACTGCTGTAATAAAATTATTGGCTAATGTTCCAGATATTGCTCCAGCATTTATGCCAGCAGTCAAAGTGACTGCTCCAGTATGAGTAGTTGTACCGCTGATTAGCAGGTTATTTGTAACCGTCAAAGCTGATAATGTAGTAGCCCCAACTCCTAGTGTACCTGATAATGTCACATTTCCTGTTAAAGTGGTTGTTCCACTCACAAGTAGATTATTTGTAACTGTCAGAGCATTCAAAGTCATCGTTCCTGTTTGTGTAAATACACCACTATTGACAATGGAACCTGTTGTGAGAGCGTTTGTTACTGTCAAACTTGCATAAGTTGTTGCAGCACAAGTCCCGCATATCTGCAATCCGTTTGTTGCTCCTGCAACAGCGTCCGGAATACTGTTCACTGTTCCTGTAGGTGAAGAAACATTGAACCACTTTGTGAATGCTGCCACAATCTGTGCAGCCGTTCCTGTAATAGCTGCTGCAAGAATTTGAACCATGTTAGATTTGACCACACCTGATGTAAAGTCAAGTTGACCTGTTCCAGTACCGGACGATAGTAAAACACTTGTTCCAATGTCTCTAGCAGTCAATGTGGTCCCTGCCATCTTTATAATATCAACTCGACCGTTTGCATCCGTGTACTGCAAAGCACCCGCGTTCCCAACGTAAGCACCAAAGGTCACACCCGCTGCACACGTTACCGACTGACCAAGTACCTGATGGAGTTCTGCTGGTATAAGTCCGGATGTTGTTCCAGTATGGGCTGTAGTACCATTGTACTGTGTAATGTTTGCACTCACAATGCCACTAGTAAAGCTTATCTGACCAGTACCAGTACCAGAAGAAAGAAGAACACTTAATCCGATGTCCCGAGCTGTTTGTGTTGTACCTGCGATTTTTATAATATCAACTCGACCGTTTGCATCCGTGTACTGCAAAGCACCCGCGTTCCCAACGTAAGCACCAAAGGTCACACCCGCTGCACACGTTACCGACTGACCAAGTATCTGGTGAAGCTCTGCCGGTATAAGACCCGACGTCGTCCCGGTGTGAGCCGTGGCACCGTTGTACTGCGTCATGTTAGCGCTCACAACCCCGCTCGTGAAGTTGAGTTGCCCTGTCCCCGTCCCAGATGAAAGAAGGACGCTCGTTCCGATATCCCGAGCCGTTTGTGTCATACCTGCGATCTTTATGATATCCAAACGGCCACTTGCATCGACGGATATTGCTGCTGTCGCATTCCCCACGTAAGCGCCTATGGTAACGCCTGCATTACAGGTGACTGTCTGCGTCTTGATTGTGTCAACATCTACTTTCTGTTTGATCGTCCCCCCAGCATACCCTGTTCCGTCGTAGGCCGCTTCAAGGTTGTCCGCTGCTGTTGCATCTGCACTAACCTGAACCACGTTGACGCCGAGCTGAGCCGTTGTCACACTAACCGCTACCCCTGCGATATTGACAAGGTTGACGCCCATCTGCACAGTGGTAGCGTCCCTCGTCCATACTGCCCCCGGCACGCCTATCACGATGATGTCCGCCGTTCCGGATGCGGGACAAAGGAGAAGTAGGTTCCCATTTGTTTCAGCCTGGGTCATATCGAAGACATAATACCCGTCCTCAAGCTCCGTTGGGTTTGTATCGCCTACCGCACCAGCCGCTCCACCATCAATTCGTATGTTCGCGGTTATATTGCCAGCATCGCCCGTTTTAGCGAGCCCTGTAGTTGAATCATAGGCAAACACAATCCATTTTTGACTCGCAACATTTTTCAGCATGGTCTTTGTCCTCCAGCCAGCAGATTTCGTAAGTAAGAGATTACCATTGAAGGATTGAATTCATCCCTCGTCGTAAAACTCCAGGTGTAGTCAGCTTCCATTGCATTACCGGCAACGTCCTGAATGTCAGTAGTCAATGTTGCAGTATATTCAGTCGTATAGTTCAACGCAGACGTGATGGTCAGTATGGCCTGCCTTGTCGATGCCTTATAAGTTACTGTCCCTGTTGCGCCTGTAACGTAGAAGTTAGCAGCGATCAGCGTAGCTTCGTCTATCGGTTCACTGAAGACTGCCTTCAAGACCGGTAAAAGTCCTACTCGTACCGCTGCTGAAGCAGGGTTGGTAGATACAACCGTTGGATGGTCAGTGTCTGGTCCTATCTCAACAGGAAAGGGTGTTACAAACGGCTGGGCCTGGAAAGCAACATCGGCCGTCAGTAAGTCGATTGAATCCTTTGCAGGGACTTCCACATATGGCTGGGCCTTAAAAACAACATCAGCGTTTAGGAGTTCAGTTCTTGTCTTCAGCGACGAGGGCATATTACGGCTCCTGCACCGGTTCTAACGCTTTTCGTTCCGCTTCCAGTCGTGCTTCTTCGGCAACCCTTCGAGCCTCTTCCTCTGCTACCCTGTTTGTTACAGCCTGTTCTGCAATGGACTGAATGTTTGCTTCAGATGGGAAATTCTGAAACTTGAGTGTGATAGATTCCTCTGGGGAAATCTTCACATTCACCCGATATTTCCCTGCCTCGTCACGCTCTACCTTCCAAATCTCGTAAGCCATATTCTTCTCCTACGCTGCTTGAGTTATCGTTAAAGGGCCACTAACATATCCGGTGTAAGTTGTTCCACCGTAAACCTGTGCTTCTATTTCAACAACTCCCGACACCGATGGAGTAAAAGTCAATTCAAGTTCTTCCCATACATCCACATCCGCTGTAATCGTTGACACCAAGTCGGGTGGACCGACACCCGATAATTGACCTTGTTTACAAACAAGTGACATTGTTAACCCAAGGTTATCCCTCCTCACCCAACCTTTGACTGTAACTAACTTGCTTGCCACACAAGCAACTCGTACTAATACAAAATACAGAGGAGATGATGCCGTTACAGTTGTCTTTATTGGCATGAATTTCCATGACCCAATAGCTCCTGTTTGTTTGACAACCGTTTGAAAATTTATAGTGCCGTAACTATAAAGAGTCCAATGATTATTGTCCGTGTCATCAAGTCGAGTCGCCCTAACGAACAGGCTAGTAGCAGCGATCGGGTTAATGTCCATACTATCACTCAAAATAGTATCAAACAATAAAAGACTTCCCCCACCAGCTATGGAGTATGCCAAAGCGCTTTCCTTCACTTCTCCGCCCAAAACCGTTATCAAAGACCCGGCATCTATAACAAACCCCGTCGTGTTTCCATGAACGTCCCCCAAACTTAATACTTTAGCTCCTACGGCAGCAGGGGATCCTAAAATCGCACCCGCCGCAGAATGGGATATTTTAGGTAGTGAATTAATGATTGCTGGACCCGCAAAATACACCCCGCCTGAGGCCATTTTATATATTTCAGTTACTTCCCCAATTAAAGATCCTCCATAAACATATAACCCGTATCCGTCACCATACCCTATATATGAAATTAAAAGGATCGTCGAATAAGCAATTTGTGCCCCAATATTGTTATTACTAATCCTCTCAATTTCTGTTACAGTACCATACGATGTGACACTTCCTCCAACCGAAACCCCTGATGCAAAATTCCCGACCGCATTTACAATCTTATCAATCACAAAAATCGGAGTAGTTGCACTCGGAGTAGTTGCACTCACTTGAACCCCAGTGCCACCGTTATTGTTTGCATTTACAATAATGCCCACTTTTAATCCCGGTCCTGTTGACACAAACCCACCGGCCTCATTACAGGCCGCATTAAAAATTTTTGTAAAAGTCACATTCAGATTTGTGGTCGATATATTAAACCCATAATAACAGCCAAAAACACCAATCCTGTTGATACACAAGTTTGAAACGTTTGCCTTACAAGCAAGACCATTCCCGCCTGCATATATAGAACTGTCCATGGAAAAAGCTGTTTCATCATCTTGTAACCCCGTTGCTACGTCAAACCCAGCTTGAAATTGGATTGGGTTTCCCTCCGCCCCTGAATCTTGAATTATGTTCCAACTCGACGCCAAGTTGCCGATAGGCAATTTAACAGGCTTACGCATATATGTCGAGACATTCTCTGTCGCGCCTGCATACCCCGTCCGATACAATTGGGGGGAAGGTATAGAAGTCTGATTCCACGAAACCTTAAAATTAATGATCTTACCTGTTTGACTTATATTGCCAACTCCATACCAACCCTCATTTCCCCCGTCATTTGAAGAAGACTTGCTGATCTTTGAAAATAAGTCAAGATCCCCCGTTTTACAAGCAACTATTTGATCAAAAACTATACTGTACTGAGCAGGGGGTGCGGTAGAACTATACAAAGCCACGGATCTAATATGTTCACCCAATGTCCCACCACCTGTTTTAACTAAGTCAATTACGGCAGCACAGCCAGTGGTATTCAGATAAGAAATGGCTCCAAATTCAAATTCATCAACAATAGTCGCTCCTACATTATCAGAGCACAAACAAAACTTCAAATTCCCAGCTCCAATGGCATACATGGTCATCAAAACAAAATTTATACGATCGTAGAGACTGAAGTCCAAATCAACCGCAGATAAAGTCTTATACGCTAACTTCGTGTTGGCTGGTGGTTGTGAATACTTATATGCTTGAACGGCCGAATCCAATCTGTTGGAGGTACAATAGGTTCCCCCAGTCCAAGCAACCTCGCACCTATCTACTGTCTTTGTCCGTGCGGCAGCTAATACCACACAATGCCTGTCAGCCGGATATATCGACCCACTAGTACCAACCCCACTCGCCACAGCCCCCTCTAACTCAAAAGTGGTGTCTGTTTTGTTTGCTACTTGCCAAAACCCGATCGCTTCCAAAGCACCTAAACTATAGACATAAACAACTTGACCGTTTGTGAAGTTATGATAGATTTCTATAATTTCTAAAGAGCAGCCCGTTCCTCCAACTGGGGAGACTGTCGTCGATCTCCCTACCCCCACAGTATGTGTTGTTTGACCCTTAGTCAACAAAGACACCGACGTAACTGATCCCGCAGAAACTCCTGTAACTTCAACGGTTCCCAAACCGGGACTAACCGTCAGGATATCCCCCACAGTATACCCCGAACCACCTGCAGTAGGAGTGGCATTGATTGTTTTCAAATAACCCGACCCTATGGTTACCACAACAGGGGTCGTATCTGAAACTGAAACTGAAATTGTAAAGGCATACAAAGAACCATCAGCAAAAACTGAATTCCCCGTCCACTGTCCATCCCCTATTGAAACAGGGTCGGAACTCTTCGCAATCCTCACAACGTCCCCAGGCGCTATTCGTGCAGCCGTTGCCCCTAAGGTTATTGTCTTCCATGCATCAATAAAACTTTGTCCTCCGAATGGGGTGACTGTTCCTGTTGCGTCTGAAATGTAAGTTGAATCAGCACCACTTGCAAGATGCCCTGATCCACTTACTGCAACACCCGTAGCCGACTCCGTAAAGTCAACGGTATTGCCTGCCGTCCCGCCGATTATATTTCTCACGGTCACAATCGCTGTGTCGTGGTTGTATGCCATTATGGTTGAAGTGAGGTCTGTCAGGATTGCAGTCACAATGTTAGTGGCCTGTACGACATTGTCCGCACTTATGGTCACCTCGCCTGCTCCGGACCGTGTAGCCTTAAATGTAAAGGTTTGCGCCCCAACGACAAAGGTCTGATCGGCTACCGGTGTCCCGCTAACAGTTATCGTTCCGAATGCGTTGGTTGTGTAGAGGTCGAAAGTGTTGTCGTTTATCTTGTTGACGAGCCAATCCCCGTCATAAACCGTTCCACCTGAGATTGTAATGGCCGCACCTGTCACAAGACCGTGAGTGTTCTTCGTTCCTCTCACCACCCCACCGCTGGTAGCGAAGGCAACGTCAGTCAACGCTGTCCGAGCTGCATCAACGCCCAGCTCGTAGTCCATGTAAAATATTGCGTTTGTGTATGCCACGATTATCTCCTATGCTTCATGTTGAATGTAAATTGCCCCATCAGCATACGTTCCCGCCGGTGGAGTTGCATCAGTTCCATAATAAATGGCTCTTCCATCTGATATGGCAGTAGCTACAGCCTTACTTGTAGGCACAACCGTATCACTATTTGCTAATGCTCCAATATCAATTGCTGTAACCTGTGCAGGTGATCCTGCATTATTCTTCAGTTCTATTGCTTGACCTGACAAGACAATCGGAGCTGATACGGTTACTGCCGCATGAAGTGCAGATAATTGGGCAGAGGTTAGGTGCTGATAATTGCCTAGATTCAGCCCTGCAAGGTTATTATGCAGAGTGATCAACGGAGTCTGGAAGTGACTAGCATAATTTGCCCCGTTATGAACATAAGTAATAATCCTACCCGTATTCGTTGACCTTGCAAACAGTATAGATCCGAGTCTATCTGAAAGATCGGCTGTTAATGCTATTTCAGGTTGCACACTTTGTTTAGCAACTAAACCATATGCAGGGGTAATATTTGTTATATTTCCGGTATTCACTCCGAATAGTTTCCGCCATACCTTCCAATCACCTGCGGGGATATCCGTTTCATCTGCACCGTAAGCAGCCAAACATACAGCAGTAGCCTTCTTTGCATCTGCCCCTACTGCTCCTACTGTAATCTCAAACAATCCTTTGGGGGTCTGCAAATAAGAACAAGTGGATAAATCTGCTGTTCCATCTTCTGATATGAAAGGAGTTCCTGACGCTGACGTTGCCTGGAGTGTCGTTGAAGTACGGACAGTAGATAATGTTCCCACCCCTTGGATAACACGATAAATATTTTGATCTAACTGCGGAGAACTGTTGATGCTACTTGTGGAACAATAAATATCAAACGTCCACACACCCGCATCCAACTTATCCCTTGTAAGTGCTGCATTGTATAAATAAGCCTCTCCAAAGACTAAAGCAGAAGTTGTTGTCCACGCTTCTGCTTGTTGTCCAGTAGCGGTAGGTGACTTGAGTAAAGATTCAACTAACCTTCTATTAGAAGCAAGAGTAGGAGTAACAGCAAGAATTGTTGTGTCATCGGAAAAAAACTCTACTCCCATTGCTCCTGAAACTGTAACTCCACTTCCAGGTACCCAATCATTTCCGTCAAACTTTAGAACATTATCAACTACTGGAGAAGGAACAGACACATCAGCAAGATCATTAAGACGAAGTACCTGCTGTATATCGACCCATATCCTGCCTGCCGTTGCATGTTTAGTTATAAGTCTCCCAACTTTAACCTGAAGATTTGGAGCTTCGGGAATTACGTTATCATACATCCCTGCTATAGTAGGACTAAGATATAAAATGTCTCCCTCTGCAACATCAACCCCATTTGCAAAACTGACTGCACCAGCAACAATAACAGCATCATCAGGACCAGCTAAAGCAGCTCTGTAAAGTGTAGATGTGTCAAGCAACGTGACAACCTGTGAGGCTGTCGGGGTAGTGCCACCTAACTGAACTACAAGAGCTTCTGCATCAGTAAATGATAATCCACCACTTCCAGAATTAACAACCTCAAAAGTGTTAGCATTACCAGCAACTCCGCCAATCTTTAATGCAAGGATGATATTTTGAGAAAGTAACCATGCTGCCCCGATAGACATCGTATCTATATCGTTGACATTCCCACGAATAGATACTAATCCGTAACTTTCATCAGCAATTTCCTGTGTAGCTATCCCCGCAACTAATGCAGTAGCAGCAGCATCAGCCTTTGCTTTAGCTACTGTTGGAACATCATTAGTCCCTGCCGTGTACACCCCGTTGATATAAATAGTGTACCCGTTATGGATAGTCACCCCAGTATCATTATAAATCATCCGAAGGTCTTCTTGACCAATATTCAATGTCACATCTGTACTAATATTGGCAGACAGAGTTTTCCACACTTCATCGTAATAGATCCTTCCTTCTACATGTCCCGCGATAGTGGGAGAAGGATCTAGCAGTAAACTGGTGAATGTGTCATCTATGTAGGCTAAACGTCTCCAAGTTGCCATTAGGTATCCTCCTTAGTGGCCCTCACCTCAAAAGCATGAATAAGAGATGCCCTAATAAGAGTAAGAACCATTACTGCCTCACAAGGAGTTACCTTTGATTCGTCAAGGAGTGTGACAATATTATTATTGAGAGTAGCCATTTCCGAAATAGCTCCCTTTGAATGATCAATCATAGGATCTTTCCTCCTATGCGCTTGCATCCGTGCAAACATATAATCCTGTATCAGTCAAAGTGTCATAATACCACTTACCAACAACAGGAACAACTGGGGGAGTAGTCTTGTTCTGGACTACTAAATCTTTAGCTTCAAATCCTGCAAAAGCTACATTTCCACCAGCTACTAAATCACTTAGAGCCAGTACATCAGTAACTCCATCATGCTTATGAGAAGCTGCATGAGCCGCAGATGCGGGTTCATCTATCCAGACAGGAACACCTGCTTGAATACTGAGAACTTTACCATCAGGTTCTACCCCAATAGGAAATCCAGCAGGTTCTACAGATTCATTACTGTACAGAATATCCCCTGTGGTTCCTAAAACAGTTTTTAGAATTGCCTCACTTTCATAGGCAACACGTTTCCAGACTGCCATGTTCCCACCTCCTTATAAAGCTGAACAGACATAAGGATATCCGTCTGTATCAAAATAAATCTTTCCAACAACTGCTGTACCAGGAGAAGCAAGATTTTCTAAAACCATATCAGTCGCCTGAAATCCTGCAAAATCTACTGCTGCTCCTGCTATAAGATCACTTAAATGCAATTCATCTGATTCTCCGGTATGATGACTAGCTGCATGAGCGGCAGGTGCTCCTGGAGCTGCCCATGAAGGAAGTGACGATGAGATTGTCATCACATCTCCATCATCACCATGATTCAAAGCTGCCGGAGTATTTGCGGCAGATGCATAAATAATCTGTCCATGAGCTGTTAATAGTGATTTGAGAATCACATCATCTGTATATGCTACTTTATTCCAGGTTGCCATAACTACCCTCCTTATTTCTTTATAGTATCCATCTGACCTTCAATAATTGTTACCTTATCGCCATCAAAGATAAATTGAGGAGAAACTAACTCTATAGAAACTTCAGGCACTTTACCTGATTCACCAATAGATAATGTGATTTTTTTATCTTTAATAAAAACTGTTCCTTTCATGATTCCTCCTTTCTTTAAGATGTTACGCTTACCCACAAATGCTCATCATCTGAATCAAAATAAACTGTTCCTTTCATGATTCCTCCTTTCTTTAAGATGTTATGCTTACCCACAAATGCTCATCATCTGAATCAAAATAAACTGTTCCTACGGGTCCTGTAGAACCACTCTTTGGTGTAAAATGGATTTCACCATCAACTACACCCTCCCCTTGAGGACCTTGAGGACCAACTGGTCCTACTGGACCTTGAGGACCTTGAGGACCAACTGGTCCTACTGGACCTTGAGGACCAATTTCTATGGATTCTATTACAGTGACCACACCTTCTTCGGTAGTAATGATTACATCATTCATCTCTTGTCACCGCTGCAATAATGGTAGCTACTCCATACATTTGCAAAACTGCTTCTTCATCAATATTGTACAAGAAACAGTCATAAACACCAATAATGTTTTTATGAACTGCACACAATCCTTGGGTATCATCATCTTTTAAGTAAATACGCCATTTTCCTTTATCTACATCAAGAGTGCCATTAGGGTAAATGTAAATTCCTGTGGCTCCATCAGCAACCCAAGGTATTGTTTGAAAAGGAACATCAAGCAAAACTGTTTCACTTCTGACTTTGGCACGGATCTGCATATCACCCGTGTATCCAGTAATATCAACTATTACAGAAGGGTCTCCAGTCTTCCATTGAAAAGTCTGGTTAAATGTTCCTCCCTCAACAATTGTTATGTCTACATTGGCTCTTATGCACATTGATTATCTCCTTGACCATCTTTGCACAAATACAGCACAATTACTTTCACTGATTATGGACACATGAGTGTAATTGGAAAAAGAAACATTACAAATCTTTTCGGGATTAAGCATTGGTGCGGAACCATCAAGAATATCATATTCATCCGGAACTTCTACTACCACTGTAGAATCTCCAAAAAGAACATAAAAATCCTTTGTTGACTGAAATAATAGAATTTCCGTATTGCTAGGAATAGCATACAATTTAGGAACATCTGCCGTCAATGCTAGCTTATCCGTATCTGTGAGAGGAAAAGAAGAAATTGGGTTTTTATATATAGGATCAGCCGCTTGTAGAAATTTCTGCATAGACATGGTAAAACCTCCTATTTATGTACTTCATTTCATTTGTGTGGTTCTTTAAGGTATGGGCAGGAACGCCGATGGGTTTTACTGTATTTGAGAATGTATTTAGAGTTTTCATAATTCATCCTTAAAACTCTCATACACTAATTGGGCTTTTGTTGCAAGTTTTTTCTTCTATCTATTCTTTTATCCATCTGAATATCTGCAAGTAGACTTATTACTAAATGAAACCAATTACTTAGTCTGTGAATAACAATGCCCATCACAAACCATTTAATACAAACTATTCCTAAAAACAGATAAACCAAACTTGATAACAAACCTACCCATACAGAAACACAAAGTTTGCATTCTAGAGGATGCTCTCCTCTTACTCTTAAAAAATCTGTATGATTGATTATAGTATCTCTCAAAGGTTGGAGAACTGTTCCTTTGAAAACAAGATTTACAATTGCTTCTGCAAAAATAACCATTGCTATAATTTCAATCATAATGACACCTTGTAACCACACTTACATCCCAAATATCCATTAGGATTACCACAACACTTTTTGTAATTATACAAAGTGGTATTCTCACAAGAAGGGCACTTCCGAACTTCCCCTTCAGTTGTTCCAGGAATAGGATCTTTCTTTGATGTCTTTTTTAAGGAATTTATTAATGCTTGGATATCCATTAACTTTCCTTTCTTTTTAAATTGTCAAACCACCAATTAATATCGTTTTCAGAATTAAGCACATCACATGTTTCTGTTGGGCAAACCCATTGAGTTTTGAAACCTTGTTCATTTTCTGGTATTGCTCTCAAAGCCATTTCTTCATTACAAGTTGGACATTTTGGTCTTTCATAATCATCTAACGGAGAAAGTCTCATTCCTATTGGAACTTTCTGTTCTGTGGTAATCAATAGTTGTCGTTCTGTTTCTGCAAAAATTTCTTGGTATATTGCAAAAGCTGTGCTGATATTATCGGTCAATCCTGACATAACAAATATCTTTCTAGCTCTCTGAATTGCTTCCACTCTATCCTTAAATTCTTGTTCTGTCAATTGTTTCATGACTTCTCCTTTTACAATAATTGTTCTGGACAACAACCAGCAGCTATCATAGCAGGTGTTCGTCTATCTTCAAAAGGTATTGGACAGTTAGCTGCGGCACAACCACAACCAACACAATATGGACCAGCTAAACTTGTGCTATTTTGAGATAGCACTGTTCCATCACATTTAAAATATCTGTCCCAACATGTAGATAAACACCACCATGTTTCACCACAACCACTAGGCCAATACTCACACTGTTCACTCTTTGCTATTCTATCAAATCCTGCTGGGTCATCTCCCAATACAGCATTCACCGAAATATTCAAAGTATCACATATTTCTGGGGAACATCCATCTATTTCACAAAGCAACTGAATTCCTGCATTATTAACACAGTCGGGATTTTCGGCTGCTGCTGTATAAGTATTTTCAGAAAAAGAACCACCACCAGACCATAAATTAAATCTCATAGTTCCGTAAGGAGGAGTTTCTCCTTCTATTATTGTTAAAGTTTGAGATTCCCCTACAGCCATTTGTTGAGTAGTAAATCCTATAGTTGCTCCATTACATTTAGGTTGTCCATCTACTTCTATTTCCACTGAATCACAAGCAGTAAAACAAGTTTCCGAAGATACGGATTTTAGTTTTATAGTAGCACTTCCCATACAATCATCGGTTGCTAGAGAAGCTGTATAAACACCATTAACAAAAGAACCATTTCCCCCTTCTTCCATATAAAGAGTCAAAGCACCAACATGAGTTTCAGCTCCTTCTATGGAGAAAGTTGTAGTTTCTCCGGGTTTCAAAGTCAAAGAACCTACATAACCTATTGTAGCATTACCACAAGTAGCAGTTACATTGACATCCGAATTGAGAGTTTGACAAACCTCATAATTCTCATCTTCAGTATGATCGACAGGAGGATCTCCTTCTGTGTAAGTCTCTTGTATTTCTAAGGAAGTTCGTAATTCTATTACATCCTGTCCAGTGCATCCCAGTGCAGGAATTCTTGGTGTATAATAATTATCCTCAAAAGTACCTTCACCAGATACTTTAACCATATACAAAGGACCGAAAGGAGAAGAATCTCCAGATTCAATAGTCAATTCGTAAGTTACGTTGACTAAAGGATTCTCAGGAATATTCCCTATATGAGCACCACCACATAAAGTGTTCCAACCTGAACCCCCTGTTGGATCTTCTGTGTACATCTTCTCTCCGTTGTTTCCTACAGCAAGTAATTTATTATTTATTCTGGCAGCCCTTTTAACTGCTGTTGCTCCGGAAGCTGTATAAAAAGCACTCCAATCCATTGTACTTGTTTTAGACTTACAAGATGCCACTGATTCTTTTGGAATTCCTTTTACTTCATTTATGATGACATAAGAATTACTTACCCTTCCAATAAGAACACTCATTCCTTCTCGGAGATTCTTTATGTCATATAAATAAGTGCCTGTGGATACTAAACCATTTCTTAGATACAAAGAGACTCTACCTTTGAGTCTGTCAATGGCTACAATCTTTCCTTCTTCAAGATCGTCTATCCGTTTCTTGTTGTAAAAATAATCTTCACTCATCTGGATAACTCCAAGTAATTAGCAACATTTATGGATGTAATTAAAGAAGCTGTTCCATCTTCATTGATAGTCCCAGCTATTGTTTCACCAAGAATTTGACTTTTCTTTGAAGTCTCTCCTCTCCTTACACTTGTGAGATTGACTGTTTCACCAGGTTCTAATTCAGGTATGTGTGTCCCTAGCACAAGCTCCCTGCCAATAACAGCATAAGTATGAAGGTCTAATTCTGCTTCACCTCGGGAAAGAGCAATGTTAGAATTATTGTAAATAGGATGTCGGATTTCATCTAAATCTGTCAAAGGTTTTACTTTGAATAAATACTCCTCACCTTCTGCTACTATCCCTGACAGCATGAGATGGTATTTCAAATCTTGATAATAGTAGGGAATTGCCTCGTCATATTCATCAACCGGTTCTAAAACGACTTCTAGTGTGACTGTATCAAGATAACCGTAACTAACCGCATTTGTGTGATTCTGCAAGTCTGTTAGAGTATCATACAGAGTGATCAAATTGCCTGTTTCATATTCATCAATATAATACCCTAGAACAGAAACAAACCATGTTTTGTTAGGAGACACATTCCAATTCTCTAAAACCACATCATAATAAAAATAACCACCTATGTAAGACACAACACAGTATAGTTTTTGCAAAATGTAGGATTTAAAGGATTGGGATTCTTTAACAATGCTGAAAATTACCGAAACATCTTCGTAAGTTTCTCCTAAAAGAGTTTCAAATAGAACGGAAATGTCTTCATAATCATAAGCATTTACTTGAACCAACTCAAATCTTGCTTCTAAATCCTTATAACAAACAGCTTGGTATTCCGTCATTACTGCAAAATCATCAAATGTTTCTGCAAGTAAGGAAAATTCAACTGTAATATCTTCAAAATTTAAACCGGAAAAAGATAATAAAAAATTAGAAACCACATCATCTAATGTGGAAGCTAAAGCAATATCAATAGGTGGGTCAGTTTCCGAATATTTAATAATGATAACCCCAGAACCACCAGCACCACCGTGTAAACTATAATCTGAATAATGTCCTCCACCACCACCACTTCCTGTGTTAGGAGTTCCTGCAACTCCTTCTAAAGTACCACTTTGATCTTGAGCAGAACCACCAGCTCCACCACCACCAGCTCCACCAGGTTTAATTGCTGCGTCATTTCCATTTACCCAACCACCACCACCACCAGCAATGTAATGCACTCCACCAACATCAACACCCATTCCTGCAGCAATCAACAAATCAGAATAAGCTGATGTTCCATCTCCACCATGACCATTTCCATTAGTATTACCTGCTTCAGCAGAACCTCCTCCTCCACCTCCTAGATATCCTGCTGTAGCAACACCACCATCATAACCCTGTCTGGGTGGTCCTGCTGTTCCAGTACCACCAGCAGCATTTGTACCATAAGCTCCACCACCACCACTACCACCATTGCGACCAATCTTTACATTATAATTTGCTCCACCACCACCTTTAATAGCGGTCATGTCATCAAATACTGAATCTTCCCCATCACTTCCTGGAGAATTAGTTGATGGATGAGGACCACCAGCACCAACAGTAATAGTATATTCTTTAGCAGTTATGGCGTGAACAGCTTCATAAAGAACACCACCAGCACCACCAGCACCACCGCAGAAAGTACCACCAGCTCCTCCTCCTGCAACTACAAGAACTTCTACGTTTCCACCAGTAGTTACTACTAGAGGACCTACTCCTTCCCCTACTCCTGTGAAAACATGATATTTATAACCACTTACTGTGGTTTCTATTCCACCTGTAGCGACGACTGGCATTTTAAATCCTCTATGAATTACCTTCCGTTATTGTTGCTACAGTACAACTGATAATGGTATTATCAGTTATTACTGCTCCGGTAGTAGCTACTTTAACATCTCCTGATCCTCCTGTATCTGTAACAGAAAGATCCATAACAAAAACATCATCAGCATCAGTTATGCGAGCCCAAGTAGCTGTTCCGGCAGCAACAGAGGTTGCATCCGCAATGGTATCAAATGTCAGAACTCCAGCACTAACAGTTCCACAAGGAAAAGGAAAAACAAATTCTACTAAAAGCTCATTATCATACTCATCAATGTGGTCTCCTGTATCAGGACGATCTCCAGAATATATAAGTAAATGTCCGGAATCATACTCATCACCACCTGCGTCAATAGCTGATGCTATTGCAGATGCTCTAGTATTTCTTAAATCTTCATCAAATCCAATACTCATAATACCTCCTTAACAATCGTTGAAACGACTGTTCCTGGTATCCCTTGTTTCCACCCTGCTGTAGGACCACCATTAAACTCACGACCTTCTACAGCATTAATAATCTTCATGGAATCTTGAATAACAAAACCAGTTATTCTGTTAGTGTTTGGTATTTTTCCTAAAAACCATAAACCCTTTATTGTCAATTTCCCATTTACAACTGATTTCATAGCTTCCACAAAGAAATTATACTCTTTCATTCCAGCAAGAATTAATTTCATAGGTTGTTGTTTTTCATACTCTTTTCCCACAAATGAAAATTCCATCTTTGCTATTTTTGTTGGAGAACTTTCTCCCCAACCTGGTTTACTTGTTCTAACATCTCCCAATTCAAGGACTTTACCATCTTCTAAAAACAGATTGATTTTCCACATATTCTTTCACCTCAATTGTAAGTAAAGTGAATGGCAAATACTAAATCATTATTATACCAAGCACTTGTAGGCCAACTTGCCATCCAGTCTGATAAGACTTGTCTCATATTCCAATAGACATATTGAGCTGAAGGAATTGGAACAGTGTCAAGAGCTATTCGGGAATCAGTTCCTGCAAGGGGTGTGCCTGCCCATGTAGCAGAACCAGGTAATCCGTTTGTAGTTGTGATTGCTTTAAAAACACTGTTAGCAGGAGTACCATCACCAAGAGGTTCACTTTCCCATGTTGCATGAGTATTATCATCATAAGCTTCAAGATAAGGGATAGTTACAGTCACACCACTAAACCAAGCAGCACATACATAACGATAATTACCACCAGTTCCACTGTTTAGAGTAGAACCTGCAAGAATGATTTGATCATACAATCCTGTGCTAAAATCCATCAGAAACATTTTTGCTGCATCCAAATCTCCTGATGCTGGAATTATAGTAGGATAGCTTGCTCCAGAAATAAGATCACCAGTCATCTGTTGAGCATCCCGCCAAACTAATTTATCACCTGTACCAAACAAAATGAAATTAGAATCTCCAGCGGGATTTGAACATACAACATCGTTTCCTGAAGTATTGAATAAAATATTAACTGCTGGTCGAGACATGATGAACCTCCTTTTTATTGAGCACCTTGATATGCTACATCCATGCTTGCTGAAATATTACCTATTGCACAAGTTACTTTTATTGTTTGAGTAGGTGTTCCTAATGCTGTGGAGAAGTAATGTCCTTCTGGCACAACTCTTATAGGTTGATTTGTAGCTTTTGCTTGAGCATAACTTTTATCTGGACGACCACTTTGAATAAAACCAGTGCCTTGCACAACTAATGTAGTGCTTCCTAATACTACATTGTCCGCTGATCTTACAATATTATACGGACCAAAAGCTTGCGGGGTATAATACCAAGCTTCGTAAGCAGTATTTCCAGAACCAGAAACAGGTCTAGCTGAAAAAGCAACTGCACCAGGACCAGAAAGAACATAAGTTTCTGCTGCAGGGGGAGTAGGATCTGGATCTGGTGTAGGAGTGGGAGTAGGAACAGGGTCTGAAATAGAAACCTGTACAGACTGCATTAATCCTGCTTCAGTATCAACATCAACTGAGGTATCTACTCTGGAAACTCCAACTTCTGTGCCTGCTAAATAATTAATGGCTGAACCTGCTCGATAATAATCAACAAGTAATTCTGTTCCGGTAAGAACATAAATAGTTAAATCTATTGTTCTTCCATAAAAAGAACTGTAAAGATTATTACCTGTTTTGTCTCCATTAACATCTATTAGCCAAACACCAGAAACACTCGTAATGGTTGATCCTAAAATGCATTGAGTTTGTCCCGATATATCATTGACTGCATTCGTTTTTTCTCCAGAAATCAAAATAGTTTCTGTCTGCATGACACTCCAAGATAAAGTACCCTTCCCAGAAACTTCTGTCATTCTTACTAATCCTGTAACAGGGTATCCACTGTTTTCTAAATAAGCTGTTATTTTAGAAGAACTTTCTCCTTTCACAATACTAGACGGATCAACTGTTACTGATAAAGATGTTGTACATTTACAAGAATTATCCACATATAACAATTTAGTACCGTCTTTTCCAGATAAAGAACCAATGACACTCACATCACCATAAAGAACATCTGCATCAGGATCCTCATAAGATTCCGCAGAATACACTACGGTATTTTTAACCATCCCCTTTGCATAATAAGAAACAAAAACCATTTGATCACAAAAATCAAATACTTCCTCTGTCAAGTATATGTTTTTACCATCTATGACATAACCATCAGCAGGAGCAAAATTCTTCGTTCTTTCTTTATCAGCATAAGCCCAAATACCTACAACTGAATCAACAACAAAGTTTGTTTCCAATAAAGAAACACCACTTGCTCTTTTACGTTCATTTGAGATAAGAAGGGTTGCTGTATTTTGAGAAGCTTCTTTAGTCATGTTTCCTGGATAACCAGGATATTTGTACCATATATCTTTTGGAATAGATGGATCAAAAGACCACTTCACAACA
>Ga0247840_10001264_pt1 | contig 50429 bp, 37 predicted proteins | sample LaCruzMarch2015__FD_192404 | JGI IMG/M metagenome (GOLD analysis project Ga0247840, IMG submission 192404) | Freshwater microbial communities from meromictic Lake La Cruz, Castile-La Mancha, Spain - LaCruzMarch2015_17m | ecosystem: Environmental > Aquatic > Freshwater > Lake | place: Spain... | reverse complement strand
CTTGTCTCGATAACATCATAAAGCTAACCCGCAAAGAACCTTATTTCTTGCTCAATGGGGTAGATCTCTTTGTGATCGAGACAGTTTTGGGTGACCTGCCCAAAAAACGCAGCCGCTTTCGTCGTCTTGTGAAAAATATTGCCCGTTTTCGTTTCTTCAGCCGTCAGAAATTCTAAGCCGCAGTCCCTTGAAAACAGCCCTGAAGAAAATAACACGTGAAGCCAATTTCCTGTCCCTGGCAGGAAATATCGCCATTGCCTTTTTCGGCTTCGCCGGATTTGCTATCCTGGCGCGGACTTTCACTGTGGATGTTTTCGGACAATGGGTGTTGTTTATCTCTTCCGGGACTTTTATCGAGATGTTTCGTTTCGGGATTACCAATACGGCAATTATCCGTTATCTTGCGGGTGTCGACCAAGAAGATCGCCTGAAATATGTAGGGTCTAACGGCCTGATCGGCCTGATTGCCACTGTCGGGATTGCCATCATCCTCTGGCTGTGTTACCTCGCATTTCCCGGGCCCATCCGTAGTTCGGGCTATGAGCTTTTCTTCGTTTGGTATCCCTTGATGGCCTTTTTAAACCTGCCCTACAACACGGCCCTGGTCATCATGCAGGCCGACATGGAGTTCGGAAAGATATTTCTCGTGAGACTCATCAACAGCGGCGGGTTCTTCGCAATCCTGCTGCTGAATTATTTGTTCTTCAACATGCCGCTCATGCAGCTGGTATTGGCACAACTGGGCATCAGCCTGCTCACTTCTGTCATCTGCATCATGAAAGGCTGGGATGGACTGCGGTACATCCGCAAAGCCACCAGGCGCACCAACAAGGTCTTGCTGGATTTCGGAAAGTACACCACTTTCACCCTCATTGGCACCAATCTGCTACGCAGCGCCGATACCCTGATCATCAGCCTTAGCCCCCTTGGAACGGCAGCAGTAGCACTCTACAGCATCCCCATGAAATTGACAGAATTGCAGCAAATCCCTTTGCGGAGCTTCGCAGCGACAGCCTTTCCGAAGATGTCGAAAGCCAGCATTCAGGGCAATGTTGAAGAAGTCAAGAAATTCTTTTATGCCTATTCCGGTGCCATGACTTACCTTTTCCTGGCCATCAGCCTCGTCACCTTCGTCTTTGCCGACTTTTTTGTGCTGGTCCTTGGTGGAAGACAATACCTGGGCGTGGATCCCATTACCGGGACCAATACTGCCGACATTGTCAGGATATTTTCTTTGTACGGGCTCATCTTACCCATTGACCGGATGACCGGTATCGGGCTCGATGCCATCAACAGACCGGATAAAAACTTCGTCAAAGTGGTCTATATGGTTGTGGCCAATGTCATCGGTGACCTGCTGGCTGTATTTGTCTTTAAGTCACTCGCCATTGTCGCTGTTGCCTCCATCATTTTTACCCTGATTGGCGTGCTGGTAGGCTATAAGTTTTTACATACTGAGCTAGATCTCAACCATCGCAGCGTTTTTGTCGCCGGAATAGATTTTTACAAGTCCATGTATGCAAAATTCAAAGAGAGCTTTCCACGACTCACTTTTCTATAGTTATACACAACACCCACATTCAATATGTCAACCCAACCCAATCCATTCGAGATCAACACAGGCGCAGACAGGCTGAGGAGCCCTGCTTTTGTTGTTTCGATCCTGGTATTGGCTGGATTGTCGGCCATGATCTTAAGCCGGATGGGCCTTGCTTTGGGTTTCGGACTAATCCTCATTCCCTTTGTTTTTGGCTACTTCACCCTCCTTTTCAGCAAGCCTGTAGTTGGGCTTTATACTGCGGTAATCCTTAGTTTTCTGTTGCTAGGACTGGGAAGATACATCGGAGGTATACAATTTGGACTGGCCATGGATGGCATCCTGCTGTTGACGTATATCGCTGTGATTTTCAGTAACTTTTACACAAAAACAGACTGGACTCCCGCAAAAAAGGATGTCACACTGCTGGCAGCCATTTGGGTGGGCTATTCCTTGCTGCAGGCCGTGAATCCTGAAATAAGAAGCATGGAAGCCTATTTCGGTGGCCTCCGTGGATCACTGTATATGCTCTTTATCATCCCCCTGACTTTGTTGCTGATGAATACCCACCGCCGGCTCGACATTTTCCTATACATCTGGGGTGGCTTTTCTATTTTGGTCTCTTTAAAAGGCATCATGCAGCTGATGTTCGGCGTGGATCAATGGGAGGCCATCTGGCTCGAATCCGGTGCCAAGATCACCCATGTCATCTTTGGCAAACTCCGCATTTTTTCTTTTTTGTGTGATGCCGGGCAGTTCGGTGCCAACCAGGCGTATTCTGCCGTAGTGGCCATGATCATTTCCTTTGTCGAAAAAGATGTCCGTAAGAAATTCTTTTACATCACCGTTGCTGTGCTGGGCCTTTACGGAATGCTGATTTCCGGAACCCGCGGTGCCATCAGCATCCCCCTGGCCGGATTTCTCTTGTATTTTGTGCTGAAGAAAAACAAAGCCGTGATGATTGGCGGATTTTTTATGTTGGCACTGGTGTTTGTCTTCTTCAAATTTACGATGATAGGCCAGGACAACCAGCAAATCCGGCGAATGCGAACTGCTTTCGATCCCAATGATGCATCCTTCCAGGTCAGGCTGGAAAATCAAAAAAAACTAAAGGTTTACCTTGCCTCCCGGCCTTTTGGCGGAGGACTGGGACACGCTGGAGTCAAAGCACAACGTTATCTGCCGCATGCTTTCCTCTCGAATGTGGCAACAGATAGCTGGTATGTGCTGATTTGGGCGGAACAGGGCGTCATGGGACTCCTGCTTCACCTTTTTATACTGTTTTATATCCTGATTAAATCATCCTACAATATCATGTTCAGAATACGGGATCCCATAGTGAAAATGAAGATGGCGGCACTGACCTCGGGCATGGCAGGTGTCATGGTCGCCTCCTACGGCAATGCAGTATTGGGCACTTTCCCAACAGGGATACTGCTCTTTACCTCCATGGCCATCATGCTGAATTATAAGGTATATGAAAATAACGAAGTTGAGGTCAATCCGGCTTTGCGACTGAAAGAAATAAATACAAATTCCGGGCTGATCCGGAAAAACCAAATCTCATGAAGAAAATATTAGTCACAGGTGGCACCGGCTTCATCGGCTCACACACAGTTGTTGAATTGCAACAATCAGGATACGAAGTAATTATCGTAGATAACCTGGCCAATTCTTCCCTCGATGTTCTGGAAAATATTGCGAAAATCAGCGGCATAAAACCCGAATTCGCACAATTCGACCTGGCTGAAGCAAGTGAGACTGCAGCCTTTTTCTCAAAGCATTCCGACATTACAGCCATCATTCATTTCGCGGCCTTTAAAGCGGTGGGTGAGTCCATGGCAAAGCCCCTGGAATACTACAGGAACAATGTACAATCCCTGACCAACCTGCTGGAAGGCATGAAAATCCATGGCATACGCGACATTGTCTTTAGTTCTTCCTGTACTGTTTACGGACAGCCGGATGAACTGCCTGTTACTGAGTCGGCTCCCATCAAGCCGGCCTGGTCGCCCTACGGAAACACCAAACAGATGTGTGAGGACATTCTTAAGTTTGTGACCATGGCACATCCGATTCAGGCAATCGCCTTGCGCTACTTCAACCCCATCGGTGCCCATGAAACAGCGCTGATCGGGGAATTGCCCCTGGGTGTGCCCAACAACCTCGTGCCATTTATCACCCAGACTGCCATTGGGCTTCGTCCTAACCTCAATGTCTTTGGCGGTGATTATGATACCCCGGACGGGACAGCAATCCGCGACTATATCCATGTCGTCGACATCGCCAAAGCCCATGTGGTGGCAGTGGAAAGGATGATCAGCAAAAATGTAAAGGCAAATCCTGAGGTCTTTAACCTGGGCACCGGCATCGGTCTTTCTGTGCTGGAGGTCATCAACTCCTTCGAAAAGGTAAGCGGCGAAAAACTGAATTACAAAATCGTCCCGCGCCGCCCCGGTGACGTTGAAAGGGTATGGGCTGATACGCGCTTTGCCAATGAAGAACTGGGATGGAAAGCCGAAAAAACCCTGGATGAAATGATGGCCTCTGCATGGAAATGGGAAAAGGCCCTGGCTGCAAAGAAATAAACATGTATAATAGTTAAATTTAATAAATAGAACGATGAAAAAGATTCTGGTTACCGGCGGAGCAGGATTTATCGGCTCCCACCTGGTCAGGCTGTTGGTTAAAAAATATCCTGAAATACACATTGTCAACCTCGACAAACTTACCTATGCCGGAAATCTGGCAAACCTCACCGACATCGAGAAATTACCCAATTATGAGTTTGTAAGGGGCGACATTGTCGATGAGGGTTTTGTCACGGATTTCTTTGACAAATACCGCTTCGATGGTGTCATCCACCTGGCTGCGGAATCACACGTCGACCGCTCTATCACCAATCCCAAGGAGTTTATCATGACCAACATCGTTGGGACCGTGAACCTCCTGAATGCAGCGAAGTTCTTCTGGAAAGACGATTTTGGCGGCAAGCGCTTTTACCATGTCTCCACCGATGAAGTTTATGGCTCCCTGGGAGATGAAGGGAAATTTGTGGAAACGACACCCTACGATCCACGTAGCCCCTATTCTGCCTCCAAAGCGAGCAGCGACCACCTGGTGAGGGCCTACCACCACACCTATGGCCTGCCTGTCGTCATCTCCAATTGCTCCAACAACTATGGCCCCAACCAATTCCCTGAGAAACTGATTCCATTGATCATTAACAACATACGCCACAGCAAGCCTTTGCCGGTATACGGACAAGGCCTGAATATCCGCGATTGGCTCTATGTGGAGGATCACGCCAAAGCCATCGACCTCATCAATCAGAAAGGCCGTGATGGGGAAACCTACAACATCGGCGGGAACAACGAAAGACAAAACATCGACATCGTTAAAACCCTCTGTCGTATCATGGACCGCAGCCTGGGCAGGGCAATCGGTGAAGGCAAGAAATTGATCACCTATGTCACTGACCGTGCCGGCCACGACTTCCGCTATGCCATCGACGCCTCCAAACTGGAAAACGAAATCGGCTGGAAGCCGGAAGTGAAATTCGACGAAGGCTTCGAACAAACTGTGGCATGGTATCTTGCCAACCAGGAATGGCTGGATGAAGTCACTTCAGGGAATTACCTGAAGTACTATGAGAAAATGTATGACAACAGGTAATATTTGTCGGTTCACTCCCTAAATTGCCGGATCATGGAGTATCCCTTAGTCTCAATCATTACGGTCAATTTTGATCACCCTGAGGTGACCTGCGACTTGCTTGCCTCATTGCGCAAGGCGACCTATCCGAATTTTGAGGTCATCGTTGTCGACAATGCTTCACCCCATGATGACCCGGCAATTATCAAAGAGTCTTACCCTGAAATTGTCTTTATCCAAAGCAAGGAAAACCTGGGTTTTGCAGGCGGCAATAACCTCGCCATCCGCCAGGCCAAAGGCAAATATGTCTTTCTGCTGAACAATGACACTGAAGTAGAGCCCGGATTCCTGGAGCCTTTGGTGGCAAAATGTGAATCTGATGCAGGCATCGGTGCCGTCAGTCCCAAGATTAAGTACTTTTCTCAGCCGGATACCATACAGTTCTCAGGTCAGGCCCCCATCAACCCCTACACCATCCGGAGTCATGGCTATGGTCACGGACAAAAGGATACAGGCCAGTTTGACAAAGACAGTACCACCTGGTTCGTGCATGGAGCCGCCATGATGATCCCCATGGCGGTCATCAAAAAGCTGGGCATGATGTGCGAAGCCTATTTCTTGTATTATGAAGAACTCGACTGGGGTGCCCGCATCAGGGAGGCAGGATACAGCCTGTGGTATGTGCACAACTCCTTCATCCTGCACAAAGAATCGATGTCGACAGGGAAGATGAGCCCTTTCAAGACCTATTACATGAACCGCTCACGCCTGCTCTACCTGAGGCGCAATGTCCATGGTTTTGCCTTTGTTATTGCAGTCCTCTTCCAGCTCTTTGCCGCAATCCCGAAAAATGTGCTGGTCTACCTCCTGAAAGGGCAGACAGCCCATCTGAAAGCCTATGCCAATGCCGTGCTATGGCATGTGAAACATTTGTCTGCCAGTGAAATCCATGCCAATCCTTTGCTGTAATTCAGCATCACTTAAAACAACTGAACGATGCCTCCAGCCCTGATCACCGCAATAGAGATACTCCAGATCCTGATTTTTTCTGTTCTGGCGCTCCCCAGCCTGTATATCTTCAGCTTTGCTTTCGCGGGTTTGTTCTACCACCAGGCGGCATACCCCGCCAATCCTGACTTACGTAAGATTGCGGTCCTAATACCCGGGTATAAGGAAGATGAAGTCATACTGGAAGTGGCCAAAGATGCCCTGGCACAGGACTATCCACAGGAATGCTATGATGTGATCATCATCGCAGATTCTTTTGAAGCAGCAACACTACAGAAACTCAAGGCGCTACCCGTAATCGTGATCGAAGTGAAATTCGAGAAGAGCACCAAATCCAAAGCCCTGAACAAAGCCATGGACCAATTGGCCGGTCCATACGACATTGCAGTGGTACTGGATGCCGACAACCTCATGGCAACAGATTTTCTCCAAAAGGTAAATGCCACTTTTGAAAAAGAATACATCGCTGTTCAGGGACATCGCACGGCCAAAAATCTGGATACTTCCCTGGCCATCCTCGATGCCGTCAGTGAAGAAATCAACAACCACATCTTCCGTAAAGGCCATCGGGTATTGGGACTTTCTTCTGCCATCATCGGCTCAGGGATGGCTTTTCACTACGAGTTTTTTCAGAAAATGATGTCTTCTGTTACTGCCGTTGGTGGCTTCGACAAAGAAATCGAGTTGAAGATGCTGAAAGATGGCTATAAAATCGAATATCTCGATGATGCTTATGTCTTCGACGAGAAAGTACAAAAGGCTGAAGTCTTCAGCAACCAGCGCCGCAGGTGGCTATCGGCGCAGTTGCATTATTTCAGAAAAGATTTCCTGGCTTCTTTGGGCGACCTGATCACCAAAGGAAATGTGGATTATTTCGACAAAGCCATACAGTTTATTCAACCCCCCAGGGTGTTGTTGCTCGGCGCTGTCTTGTTGTTCGGGACCACGTTTTTTCTGCTGAATCTCTTTTTAAATATCTGCCTGGCCTATAACTTTCTGTGGGGTATACTGGCCTTCATCTGCATCCTGGCTTTTCTTTTTTCAGTACCCGGCTCTTTTTATAATGCAAAAACGCTGAAAGCCATGGCCAGCCTGCCCAAAGGAATGCTCCTGATGCTGGGTTCACTACTCAGAATCAGGGGGGCAAACAAACAGTTTATTCATACAAAGCATACCTCGGTGAAAAGTAAATCTGATTCCTGATCATTTACAGTAAAAATACAATTATGAAGATAGGGATAGAAGGACAAAGGCTTTTTCGGAAAAAGAAACACGGCATGGACATGGTGGCGCTTGAACTGGTGCGCAAGCTCCAGCAAATCGACCATGAAAATGAATATGTGGTTTTTGTGAAACCTGATGTGGATGATACTGTCTTGCAGGAAAGTCCGAATTTCAAAATCGTAAAACTCGGAGGTGGGTTTTATCCGCTCTGGGAGCAGTTTGCCCTTCCCAAAGCCGCGCGCCTGGCGGGTTGTGACATCCTGCATTGTACCAGCAATACCGCGCCCATCAACACAAAAATTCCTTTGGTGGTGACATTGCACGACATCATCTACATGGAAAGCAGCTATCTGAAGATTCTCAGGGGCAGCGGCACCCTCTACCAGAAATTCGGAAATGCATACAGACGCCTGGTGGTGCCGATGATCGTAAAATCCAGTCGCAAAATCATCACGGTCTCGCACTTCGAGAAAAACAGGATAGGGGATTTCTTCGGAATCAAAGGAGATGCCAGGCTAACTGCCATCTACAATGGCGTCAGTGAGCACTTTCAGCCGGTCACCGATAAACAGGAGCTCAGCAGGGTCAGGGAGAAATATCATCTGCCTGCACGTTATTTCTTTTTCCTGGGAAATACAGATCCCAAAAAAAACACCAAAGGCACCTTAAAAGCCTATTCTGATTTTGTGCAGCAAACAGGTAGCGACATCCAACTCGTCATGCTCGACTACGACCGTGCCGAACTGGAAAAGCTGCTTGCCGAAATCGGGGATCCAAAGCTGATTGAACGCATCAAGTTGACAGGTTATGTCGTAAATACCGACCTGCCGGCCATTTATGGTCAATGTGAACTCTTCCTCTATCCTTCCCTGCGCGAAAGCTTTGGCATTCCAATGCTGGAGGCCATGGCCTGCGGGGCAGCTGTGATTACTTCCAATACATCTTCCATGCCTGAGGTGGCAGGAGAGGCAGCCATGATCGTGGATCCCTATAAACCACAGGAGATTACCGCCGCCATGATCACCTTGCTTGGGGATCAGGCCGTGCGTGAAGACTTCATCAAAAAAGGATATCTGCAGGCCGCAAAATTCTCCTGGAAGGCTATGGCAGAAAACAACCTGGCGATTTACCGGGAAATCAGTTCAGCCAAGCAATGATCTTATAAAACAACCGCCCTATGATCAAAAACCGCGACATCATCGTAATCGGCATCCAGGCCTGGGATATAGAGATCGGAAGCAATTGCAAAAACATTGCACTCGAATTTGCGAAACACAACAGGGTGCTCTATGTCAATACGCCCCTCGACCGCAGGACTATATACCAGCACAAAAGCAGGCCACTCATCAGCAAACGCATCGAGATGCTGAAGTCAAAAGCAGAGAACCTCATCAAGGTCGGCGAGAATGTCTGGAATCTCTTTCCGGCTACCATTCTTGAGTCGATCAATTATATCCCCGGGAAATGGCTGTTTAACATCCTCAACCGCATCAACAACAAACGTTTTGCCAATGAGATTCTCAAGGCCATAAAGCGGCTGGATTTTAAGGACTACCTCATTTTCAACGACAGTGAGATGTTCCGCGGGCTTTACCTCCCGGAATTGCTCTCACCAAAATTGTATGCCTACTACACCCGCGACAACCTGATGGCAGTGGATTTCTACGAAAAACACGGTACCCATTGCGAGCCGGCGCTGATGGCCAAGGCAGACCTCGTTCTGGCCAATTCCACCTACCTGGCAGCACTCGCTGCGAAGCACAATCCACGCAGCTTTTATGTCGGACAGGGTTGCGACCTCAGCATCTACGACAGGAAAACCATCACTGCCATACCTGCTGACATGGCCTCCATCCCCAAGCCTGTCATCGGCTATACAGGGGCCTTGTACAACATCAGGCTCGACATCGACGTCCTGGTATACATTGCCCGGACTAAGCCCGAATGGAGCCTGGTGCTCATCGGTCCGGAGGACGAGGATTTCAAAAACAGTGCGCTGCATAAACTGCCCAATGTGTTCTTCCTCGGAAACAAAAAGCCGGATGATCTGCCTGCTTATGTCAATTGTTTTGATGTCGCCCTCAACCCACAAAAACTGAATGAAGTAACCAGGGGAAATTATCCCCGGAAAATCGATGAATACCTGGCCATGGGAAAACCCACCGTAGCCACCAAAACTGAGGCGATGTCGGTCTTTGCGGAATATACCTACCTGGCACAAGACAGCGCTGAATATGTGCAATTCATCGAAAAGGCCCTGGCAGAGGACAGTCCGGCTCTGGCAGAAGGCCGTGAAAAGTTTGCCCGTAGCCATTCCTGGGAAAACAGCGTGAAAGCCATTTATGAAGAGATGGAGAAATTACTGAAATAAGATGTAAACATGGGAACTCAAAGTTTGATCAGTAAAGTGAAATCGAGCCCGGCACTCAAGAAACTGGCTTTGTGGTCGCTGATGCCGAAAAATCAGGCCAGGCCCAGGTTGTGGGTGAAATGGTTCATCAACCCTTTCGTACATCACAAAGGAAAACATACCCTGGTGAGGAGGCGCACCCGCATGGATGTGATGCCTTTCAACAGCTTTTTTATCGGGGATGACTCCACCATCGAAGATTTTTGTACGGTCAACAATGGCGTCGGGGCTGTAAAAATCGGCCACCGCACCCGGATCGGACTCGGCAGTGTGCTCATTGGTCCCCTGGAGGTTGGCAATGACGTACGACTCGCCCAGAATGTGGTGATGAGTGGCCTGAATCACAGTTATGAGGATGTCTCAAAACCCATCAGCCAGCAGCCCGTCACCACCAAACCCATCCTCATCAAAGACGAGACCTGGATAGGTGCGAATGTGTTCATTGCGGCAGGTGTCACGATTGGCAAACACTGTGTCATCGCCGGGGGTAGCGTCATCACCAAAGATGTGCCGGATTACAGCATCGCTGTAGGGAACCCCGGCCGTGTTATCAAACAATACAATCCGGAAAGCAAGAACTGGGAACGCGTGAATTGAAACGAAGGGGGCTTCGCAAAATCACCACAATTCACCAATTTGGATAAATGAACAAAATACTTACTTATCTCAGGTACTTTTATGACTATCTCTTGCATGGGGACTTCAGGTCTATCCTGGCTTCTGTGAGATATGTGCTTTTCGGAACTTCACACAAAACCGACAGGATTATCAGTACGGCTGCAGGCACATATTTCTGCAGAAAAAATACCAACGATTTTCAACTGGCCAATTTTTATTATGAATGGGGTGTCAGGAAATACCTCCTGAGTCATCAGAAAAAATTCAGCGTCTTCATTGACGGAGGCGCCTGTACCGGCAGCTACAGCCTGCTGTTTGCCGCCAGGGGCAAGCGTTGTATCGCTTTTGAACCTGTCAGCAGCAACTACAACATTATCAATAAAAACCTTGAGCTGAATAAATTGGAACATGAAGTTGTCGTGTTTCCCTATGGATTGGGTGCCGCCAATGCGCGCGCTGGCTTTGCGTTTAACCCTGTCAATACAGGAGCTTCCCACAAAATTGAAAACATGACGGAAGCCGATCAGTTTGTCGAAATCAGGACTTTGGACTCGCTGATGCCGGAAATGGCAATAGGTAGTGATGAACGCATTATGATCAAACTTGATGTGGAGGGGATGGAAGTCGAGGCCATCAAAGGTGCTGCTGATTTCATCCGTCATTATCCCAACATCACTTTTGTCATTGAAGACAAACATAGCGGCGAAAGCCTGATCAAAGATGCTTTGAATGAAATCGCCGGATTTGATTATGGCATCGTGGATGAATATAATATATATGCAAAGAAAACAAATTAAATAAATGTTTTAAATATTCCCAAATGTTAGCACTGAAAATCATTTTCTGGACATTGCTTTTCGTCGTTTTTTATGCCTACATCGGGTATGGGATACTGTTGTATGTGTTGATAAAAATCAGGCGGATCTTAGGTTTTTCAAAGCGTAATCAGGTATTTGAAGCCCTGGAGCCTGATGTGACTTTGTTCATTTCTGCCTACAATGAAAAGGATTTCGTGGCGGAGAAAATCAAGAACTCCCGTGAGCTGGATTACCCGGCAGAGAAGCTACATATGGTATGGGTTACAGATGGTTCTGACGACGGGACGCCAGATCTGCTGAAACAGTATGAAGGAGTCGAGGTTTATCACCTGCCGGCCCGCAACGGCAAGATTGCTGCCATGAACAGGGGGATGCAGTTTGTAAAAACACCCATCGTGGTTTTCTGTGATGCCAATACCATGCTGGGCAAAGAATCCATCCGGCGCATCGTGCACTTGTTCAACAACCCCAAAGTAGGCTGTGTTTCCGGCGAAAAACGGATTTTCAGCAAGGAGAAAGATGGTGCCGCCGGCGCCGGAGAAGGTCTTTACTGGAAGTATGAGTCGACCCTGAAACGATGGGATGCAGAACTGTATTCTGTCGTGGGTGCTGCAGGCGAGCTTTTTGCCATCCGCACCAGCCTATACCGCGAGGTGGAACGCGATACCCTGCTCGACGATTTCATCATCTCATTGCGTGTGGCACAAGAGGGTTATACCATTCAATATGATCCGGAGGCTTATGCCATTGAGACCGCTTCTGCCAATGTGAAAGAAGAACTCAAACGGAAAATCAGGATCTCCGCCGGAGGTATACAGTCGGTGGTGCGGCTCAGTTCCCTGCTGAATTTTTTTAAATACGGGACCTTGTCTTTTCAATATATTTCACACCGTGTCCTGCGCTGGACCCTGGCACCCCTCTCATTGCTGTTCTTGCTTCCTCTTGGCTTTTGGCTGGCATTTGAAGAAGGGATTTACAGTCCGGGCTTTTATAGTCTGCTTTGGTGGGGACAGCTCTTGTTTTATATGGCCGCCTTGCTGGGCTGGTACCTGGAGAACAAAATGATACGGGTAAAGCTGCTTTTTGTGCCCTATTATTTCTTTATCATGAACTTATCTGTTTTCCTGGGGTTTAAACGTTATGTCAAAGGTTCACAATCAGTAAACTGGGAGCGTGCAAAACGTGGAAAGTAAACAGATTGTTTGAGAGCTTAAGGTTTACAAGGTTGATCACAGGTTTTTTATTAGGATGCTTATATTATTCAGATTCAAAAAAGTTCGTTACATATTCTTCATTTTCGGAATTGCAGTTTGTAGTTACCAAACCATAGCACAACCCACTTCCTATCTGGTCGACAGCCTGACAAATGTGGTCGACGGCAACAATGCACCCTTCAACCAGGTACAGGGAGGTGACACAATTTTTCTGGAGGCTGGCATTCGGTCCTTTCTTTTATTCAAGAACCTGACTGGCTCTCCTTCGAATCCATTCATTATCATAAACAGGGGAGGAGTCGTCGATGTCAACACCACCAATTATTACGGCATTTCCATTCAGAATTGCCGTTATTTCAGGCTGACAGGACAGGGTAGTCCGGATAATTTTTACGGGATTAAAATCTCTTATGTCGCCAATGGCGCAGGCATCGGGATAGGTGCCATGAGTTCTGATTATGAAATCGACCATGTTTCTGTTGAAAATACATTTATAGGAGGGATTTATGCCAAAACCGATCCGGATTGTACTTTTCAGGCAACACGGGATAAATTTACCCAATACAACACAGTGCTGCACGACAACTACATCGCGCATGTTGCTGATGAAGGCATGTACATCGGGAGTTCCAAATACCTGGGTCAGACTGTGAATTGCAATGGTGCAGACACAACACTGTTTCCATCTGTTTTGGAAGGCGTCAGGATTTATAACAACATTCTGAAATTTACCGGCTGGGATGGTATCCAGGTGAGTTCCGCTTCATCCGATTGCCAGGTCTATAACAACATGATCCTTTATGACAGCCAGGATGAGCATTATGGGCAGATGTCCGGTATCCTTCTGGGTGGAGGATCCAAATGTGATTGCTACAACAACTTCATCAGCCAGGGCAAAGGGAACGGCATAGAAAGTCATGGCCTGGGCGGATACCGGATTTTCAACAACATCATACTAGATGCAGGTAAGAGTTTTCTGCCATTCGACACCATGCAAATGAAACATGGCATTTTTGTGACAGATGTTTCAGTACAACAGGATTCTTCTTTTTACATCCTGCACAACCACATCATCAATCCAAAATCGGAAGGAATCAGGTTTCAAAGCATCCACAGCAAAAACAGTTTGATTGTTTCCAACCTAATTGTCAACCCCGGCAATTACGACCTATATGAAAACGGAAACACCAGCTTTACCGGGCAGGATGCCTATGTGATGTTCCCCGACACGGCTTCTGATGTGATTGTCGACCATAATTTTTTCACCAGAGAAATCGACAGCGCTGGTATTTCCGCCATAGATTATACAATACAATCGGGTTCCCCATTGATTGATGCCGGATATGCTGATTCACTGGGCATTAGCTTTGATTTCTATATGCATCTGCGACCTTACGGATTGGCCTCAGACATCGGGGCATTCGAATTTGATCCTGCTTATGTCGGCATCCCCGAAAATACGGTCGGGCTGCAAATCAATCCGCTCCCATTCCCAAATCCGGTGAAAACCCTCCTAACCATAAAATACCGTAGCCAGCAAGTGGATGATGTGATCCTTGACATCTATAATCTCCAGGGGAAACCGGTAATCCAAAGCATCCGCCAGCCCGGGAATTCCGGTCAACAGCAATTCACAGTCAATGTCGAAGATTATCCCTCCGGTATTTATATCTACACCCTCCGCAGCGGGAAATCCTACGAAACCGGCAGGTTTATCAAAGTGAACTAAGTATTTGTTTACTGTAGTTTTCCCTGATTTTATATTTCAATAAAACTTTCAGCTTGATTTAAGGCTTATCTCGCGTCAAGATAATCTTGCTCAATAAAAGTGTAATTCAAGTCCCATTCTCGCTTGAACTTTGCATCATATACTAGGTGAGCGACATAGCTTGAATCGTTGTAAATATTTCTTTTTGAGGAATATAAATATCTTTTCGGCTTATTCCCAATTAGCGTGAATTTGTAATGGGCAATACTATAAGAAGAGTCAAAAAAAACAAGAAAGGAATCTACCGGAAAATTATAATACCCAAATGAACATCCAATGCCAATTCCTCCATTTCTAATACTAAATACTTGCTTTGTTTCATTTGCACTTAAGGAAAAGGAACTCGCAGATTGAATTTGACCACCAGCATATGCATTTACTGCAATAGCGTGCGATGTTGAGTTCGTAAAAATAGTATTACTTACTGTTGACTTTTCCTTGATGCAGCCTGCAAAACTGAGCAATACCAGTATGGCAATCTTAAATATGTTCGCCTTGCAAATACTATCTGCCCAAGAAAAAATATTTTTATCCGGGCAGCTTGGTTTTACTTCAATCATTAAACAAAAAAAACTTAAACAAAAAAACTCCGCGTGCCTCCGCGCCATCCTCCATTTACCTCAGCGCTACCTCTTAACCCAGAATCAACGTCTTCACCCTATTATACAAAAACACCTCCACCAAATAAGAAAAAGCAATCATAATCACGATATAGAGCCCAACCTCCAGTATCCTGTTGTTGATGAATCTCAGGTATGAGGCGTGCACCACCAGGTAATGATGCGAGATGTATATGACATAAGAACAAGGCGCGATGTATTTGAATATTCCGAAGATTGCATTAAATCCAAACCAATGAAAGTTTTGCCAGATTATCGCCGCAAACAGCATGATCAAAGCAAAGGCAAAATGCCTGAATTCGATGATGGGATAAGCAGAGTAGGGGAAGGTATAGGTTTGGATGAGATCCCTTTTCAAATAGAGGTTTAGCGCCAGCGTCAAGGTGATGGTCAGCAAAACTCCTGCATAGGGCAGATAATCACGTATACTGTATTTCGCACCTGCAAAATAGGTAGTCGCGAATTTCACGCCAATCCACCAGATCGCGAAATACATGACCAGGCGGTTCACAAAAAACGGGTAAAACAAGTAAGTAATCGCAGCAGCAATGGCCAGGGAACTGACCCAAAGATTGAGACTGGCATCCTTGATTTTGGTAACAAGCAGGAAAAACAACATATAGAACCACCACTCATACGACAATGACCACAAAGGTCCGTTGGCCAGATATACCCCACAAATGACATTGGGTTTCTGGGTTGCTACATCCTGCAACATCAGCAGGTTCCCTGCGAGTGTCAGCAATTCAGGGTTGGCAAAGGTGCCATCCTCAAAACATTTTAGGACATAGCCCAGAATAAAGATTGCAAATAGCGGAATGTATAGCCTGATAAACCTTCGTATAAAATAGGTTTTGAAGCTCTTATCACGGGATTTCTCATAGGTATATTTGATGACGAATCCCGATAGTATGAAAAACAAAATCACCGATTCTGGACCAAAGCGGAAAAGGAGACCGACATTGATTCCCCACAAATAAAAGCTTTGCGGAAGGACATGAAAAAAGACTACATAGAGTGCTGCAAATCCCCGCAGGGCTTCTAGTTTTTCGAGTTTCTGCTTTTTCATCGTTTAAGGGCTCTTTTGTTGTTTGATGAAATCGGAGCACTGCATGACTCAGTGCATTTTGGCTTATTGCAAATACAGATTATTCCAGGAAGGTCCTGATTTTCTCATGAAGCTCAACAGGGTTAAAGGGTTTGGAGATAAAATCATTCATCCCTGAGAGGAAGATATTTTCAAAAACATCTGCTTTTGAGGAAGCAGTCAGTGCAATCACCGGGACAGAGACATAGGGCTCGACACCCAGTTGGCGGATGGCGGCAGTGGCTTGATAGCCATCCATTTCAGGCATTTGAAGATCCATCAGCACCAGGTCGAAATGCTGTTGTTGTATTTTCTCAACAGCGATGAGTCCATTTTCGGCGGTTTCTACCACAAGGTTCCAGCCTGACAGGAATTTTTTGGCAATCAGGATGTTGACTTTGTTGTCCTCAACCAACAAAATGTGTTGCCCCTTGAAATCCTGGAATTCATAGGAATCGTTTTTCAAAAGTGCATCGGCGGAAGGGGCATGGCCTTCGTCGAACTGGATTGAAAAGTAAAACCTGGATCCCTTCCCGAATTCGCTTTCGACTTTGATTTCGCTGCCATGCAATTCCAGCAGTTTTCGGGTTATCGTCAAACCTATTCCTGTTCCGCCATATTTCCTGGAGGTCTCTGAACTTGCCTGGGTGAAGGCTTCGAAGACAGTTTTCAGGGTGTCTTCTTTCATCCCGATCCCGGTATCCTTTACTGCGAAATCAAATAGCCAGGTGTTCCCTGTTCTGGAGTTGAGGCGCACGTCGATGGTGACAGATCCTTCTTCGGTAAACTTCAGGGCATTGCTCACCAGGTTGTTCATGATTTGTGATAAGCGCAGGGGGTCGCCCAGAACATTAACCGGAAGCCTGTCGTCATAATGCGAACTTAGTTCTATGTTTTTTAGTTTCGCTCTTACTGTCATGGTCGACAGAATCTCTTCTATCAACATTTTGAGATTGAAATTGATGTGTTCCAGGCTGATCTTTTCGCTTTCAATTTTGTTGAAATCCAGGATGTTGTTGATGAGTGCCAGGAGGTTTTCTGCCGAGAATCTCAAGGTTCTCAGGTTTTCGAACTGGTCAGGCCGGGGGCTATTCTGGATGAGGAGGTGGGCGGTTCCGATGACTGCATGCAAGGGTGTACGCAGTTCGTGGCTCATGACGGTCAGGAATTCGCTTTTTGCTTTAGAAGCCTTTTCGGCCTTTATCTTTTCTTGTTGTAATTCGATGTTGGTTTCAGCCAATACCTCGTTTTTCCGAAAAATACTGTCGGATTGTTCCTGGATTTGTTCTTTTTGGGTAATGATTTCGCGGGTTCTTTCGTGGACGGCCTGTTCCAGCTTTTCGTTGTTCAGTTTTAGTTTGCTGGTATACCACTTAAGGCCAACCCAGTATAGGAACAGCAGCAAAACTCCTTCAAGCAGGATTACCCACCAAAGGAAGTACCAGTTGCGGGTCACAGTAAAAGCCCATTTCAGGGGGGTGCTGTTTAAGTAATTTCCAAATTGCCGTGCACGGATCAAAAGGGTATATTCCCCTGGGTTGAGGTTTGCAAAATGTATCTCATTGGATTTGTTGAGCGGACTCCAGGCTGTGTCGCGGCCTTGCAGGAAGATTTCGATGACGAGGTCTTTCGCAGGGAAGTCTGGTACGCCGACTTTCAAGGTGACAAAGGAGCGTTCATTAAATGTGATCTCTTCTGCTTGTTGCGGATGTATCGGTTTGTCATTGAGTATCATCGATACAATGACAGGCGACACTGTTTTTGTGGGCGGTCTGATGGGAGATGAAACCACCAGTCCGCTGACAGTGCCCGCCCAGATTCTGTTTTGATTGTCGATCAGCAGGCAACGGTAATCAATAGACTTTGACGACATCCCGGCGCGCTCATCGAAGGAAAGCACTTCGCCATTGGCATATTGATGCAGGCCTGTGCTATTGCCGAACCAGACATTCTCGTTTTTGTCGATGGCAACAGCTTTCACAGAAGAACTCGTCATCTCCCCGGTTTCCAGGCGTGTGTATTTGCCATTTTCGTATTTGATGAGACCAAAAGATGTCCCAAGCCAGATGACCCCCTTGTTGCTACAGGCTACGTCATTGATGTTGATGTCGATATTTTTTTCAAATACCAGGGGCTGACTCAAGTTGGTAAAATTGTCCGAAGCAGGGGAATAGGCAAACAAAAATGCCTTGTCAGCCATCCCACCGGCATAAACCATGCCTTTTTTGTCCATCGCAACAGTCAGCGGCCTTGAAGTAATTCCTTCCTTGCTGCCATACTTTTTGACAGTAAAGTTGGGCCTGATACAAATGAGGGATTCATTCAGATCCTGGCATGCCCAAACATTGCCTGCATTGTCTGCCAATAGGTTAAAAACAGCACGTCCGGAGCTGCTGAAATTGAATTTCCTGACAAGCCTGCCTTTGGCATCTTCAAGCCATACCTGGCCATTCACGTCGGCATACCAGATTCCCTCAGGACGAGGCAGCGCGACAAGAATCAGCGTCTTTAAGTCCTTTTTTAAGGTGGTTGTCACCCCTGAGGAAGGATCCGTTGCAAAGACACTTTCACCGTCAGTGAAGCAGATTTTGCCATCAGGATATTCCGCTATGCTTTGTATGTATTTGGTCGTGTAATTGTTATAGGGAGAGCCAAACAAGGAAGGCTTCATCAGGTACATGCCATTGTCGGTTGCGATCCAGACATTACCCCCTTTTGCCAGGTATAATTGATTGACGGTTTTTTCTGGGAAATCAGGGAATGGCGATATGGTATAGCCTGCAGCCCTTTTCGAAATCAGCATCAGACCATTTGACCATGTGCCTGCCAGAAAATGACCGGGTGAAGAACAAATGATGTAAGAAGCCTCAATCTTGATGTTCAGGGGTATCAGGGATTTCGCTTCACCGGCAGGGCTCACCTTGAGTTCGAAAATGTCATCCCTGCAGGCAATCAGCATCGTTTCAGCATCAACAGCAACAACACCCTGGATGTTTGTCAGGTTGAAGGGTAATGTTATGGCCACAAAGCTGTCCTTGTTTTTATCATAGCGGTAGATGGAACCCGGCTCTGAAAAACTATAAAGATTCCCAAACCCATCTTCTGCAAATGAAAAAGAACGCAGAAAATTATTTGTAGATGCTGCTGTACCGGGGAAATAGGGCGTGATGAGATTGTCCTTCATCCGGTATATCTTACGGTTATCACTAAACCATAAGATCCCTTTTGCATCTTCATAAACAGTTTTTGGAAACCACAGCAGGGAGTCGACATCTTTGACAGAACCCTTCTTTATCACGCTGATGTCCCAGGCCAGGGGTGTGTTTTTGATCTGAATGATGCCCAGGTCTGTAGAGGCAATAATGTCGCCGTTTTTACGGCAAAAGACAGATTTTACATAATGGCTTGGAAGCTCGTCATGGATCTTTGCGAAGTTGTGTCCATCGAAGCGGAACAGCCCGTCATCAGTGCCAACCCACACAAATCCGTTTTTGTCGCTGGTTACAGATTTTACCAGGGTGTTTTGCAAGCCTTCGTCTTCAGCATAACGGAAAAAATGCAAAGATTGGCTTTGAAGGGGCAAGGCTATAGCCGACAGGAGAATGCTGACGAAGAGGAAAGTGAAGCGCTTTAGAAAATCCAGTATGTTAGGATTGCTCACTGTTGCACATTTTAGTATACAAGGACAGGTAAAGATATAAACTATTTCATTTATTCCAATATCAGTGTTTGAATGGAATGAGGTAAACTTGTTGTCTCAGCTGCTTGTCCTGAGATCCAAAAACGATAAGGGATTTTTTCTTCGCTTTGATTCATCACGATGACGACGATTGTGCCATCGGGATTTTGAAATGCGGTGGTCAGCAATTGCCCGCGACTGTTGGAACTCACGATGCGTTTTGCGCCGGGCTTGATGAACTTTGAAAAATGACCGATGTAATAAAATGAACTCAGGTAATTCAGCTCTCCTGTCTTGGTATTGCCATGAACCGGGGCGAAACAAAGGTTGTTGACATGGTTGGGGCCCCCTGTTTCATCCAGTAAAATATTCCAATCGGTCCAGGCTACTGTGCCGTTGTTGAAATCGCTGATCATCGAACGACCGTAGATTTCGCCCCATTTCCATTCATTCATTTTGCTAAAAGTAAAACTCTCGGCACAGCCTTCTGTGAAGATCAGGTTTGTCTGCGGATAGGATTCAGAAACCCGTTTTACATTGTCGTAAATATTGCCACCACCGGTCCAGTTTTCATACCAGTGAAAGCCGATACCCCAGACATATTTGGCGGCTTCAGGGTCGTTTAAGATCGTGCTGGCGCGCTGGTAAATCAGGTCGCGGTTGTGATCCCAGGCAATGAGTTTCTTCTGGCCCAGCCCGGCATTCTGTAAGGTAGGCCCCAGGAATTTTTTGATAAAGTCACGCTCTTCTTCTGCCGTAAAAATGCAGGACTCCCATTTTTGTTTTGCCATGGGTTCGTTCTGCACACTGAGGCCCCAGACAGGGATGCCTTCTGCTTCATAAGCTTTGATGAACTTCACGAAATAGTCTGCCCAGCTTTGGTTAAATTGAGGCAATAACTTGCCGCCCTGTAACATGTTGTTGTTGTCTTTCATCCAGGCTGGGGGGCTCCACGGACTGGCATACAAGTTCAATTTCCCCCCTGCTGCGGCCATGGCCTGTTTGATGAAAGGAATGCGGAATGCTTTGTCATGGGCGATGCTGAAGGAATTCAATGCAGCATCATTGTCTTTGACATAAGTATAGCTGGCACTGGAGAAATCGCAGCTGTGAATGTTGGTCCGGGCCATGGTGTAACCAATCCCGGCATTCGGATCAAAATATTGTTTCAGAAATTCCTGTTGTTTCTCTTTGGGGAGTTTTGCAAAAGTCTCTGCTGAGGCATCTGTCAGGGCTGCACCGATACCGAGGAATGTCTGAAAGCTTTTCCCGGGATCCACAAACACACAAGGCTGGGTCTCCAGGGGCTGCCCAAAGTCCGACAGGCTAAGGGTATCGGTCAGGGAAATCCGGAATGTCGTTTTGTCTGCGGTGGTATACACTTTTATTCTCTTTCCAGCAGGGGTGACAGGACTTTGAGGATTAAAAGCAAATAAGATGGAGGAATGCAATAAAAACAGCAATCCAGATAACAATGTAATCTTTTTCATGTCAAGAAATTATGTATACAACATTATTCAATAATAAGCTTGCTGTGACGAATGTCGCCGCCAATCTCTAATTCCAAAAGGTAGAACCCTTTTACCATTGTACCTACATAAACCTCATGGATTTCGTCGGCCGCAGACAAAGTGGTTTCTTTCACCAACATGCCATTTAAGGTCCTGAACAATAACTTTTTGGGCAGGCCTGCAGAGCCGGGCGTTTCAATGGTGATCAGGTCTTTGGCAGGGTTAGGGTAGATCTTGATTTCAGTATTGATAACAGGGATGGTGTCGATGATTTTTTCAGTGAATTTATACCAGTTCATGTTGAATTCCGGCTGTATGATTTTCACTTTTAATGTGCTGAATCCCTCATCCAAATGCACTTGTGCGAAAATGCTCTGCCAGCTTTGCCAGCCTCCGGTTACGGGGATGTCGATAGTTACAGTATTCATCACCGCGCCAATGTTGTTTAATTGCTGCAGTTGTATTGTCCCTGCCTGGCTTTGGCAGGCGATGCGGACTTCTACTTTATAGGTCGCAGTTTTCTGGACTTTTACGTGGTATTCAAGGTAATCACCCGCATTGGTAAATCCAACGTTTTGTCCGCCACCGATGTCTGTCGTGGTTTCAAGTTGCAGGCCCTGGTTGACAGAAAAGGCTTCTGCCTCTATTTTTCCGGGGATTGTCAGGAATGGCGGTAAATTATTCTTTACCGGGAGATTGAAGAAATTCTCCAGCATGCTACCATCCGTGGCTTTTACAAGTCCATTGCTATAGTGTAATTTTATGTCATCCCCGTAAATGATGGGCTGAGCCAGGTTCAGCACCACCTGGAAAGGATTCAGGGGGTTTGTTCCAAGGTAGCTGATGGGCATCACAGAACCATTTACCGTACAGCTAAACCCTTCAGCACCGACAGTGGAGTTAAGCAGCATTTTGTTGAAGGTGGCAATAATGGCCTCAGTTTGCAGATAGGTCTCGCCAGTAAGCGCCTTTAAGGCAACATCCTGTACTTGTTTGCTGATGGAAAAATCCAGGAGGCCGAAGTTCATGCCTCCCTTTTCGAAATATACCTTGAGTTTTTGTTTGCCTTTATACAGTATCACATCATTGATTTGGGCATTGGCCCAGTTTTGGTAACCTCCTGTCGCAGGAAGATTGAGGCTGGAACTTATGTCAGTTTCGTTCACTTTCAGTTTCATTGCACCGCCTGAAGTGGCTGCTGCATAACGGAATTGAACCTGGTAGGCTGCGCTGGAGTCAACATCAGCTGTAAATTGCAACCATTCATTGTCCGCAATCCAGCCCACATAAAAGCCATTGGCGGAGGGATAAGCATCTGCTGATGCTGCGATGTCTACCCCATCATTGCGGTAAGCCCAGCCGCTGTTCCAGGCGGTATAGGTGCCAGCGCTAACATGGTAGGTTGCAATGTCTTTGTCCCAGTAAGCTTTGTTGTATCTCCCAAGGTCATAATTGCTGGCGTTGATCACACCCGGGATATGGTGGTCTGTAAAGGGCAGGGTAGTGGAATCCTGAACCTGTCGGAACATGGCATCAATGACATCTTTGTGGTAAGTGCAGTTTCCGATGTTGGCATTGCTCGCCATCTGCATCAAAGTATAGGTCGCTGCTGCTGGCGTGGGCTGGGTACCGCCATTGTTCCAGTAATCGAGCAGTGACTGGTATCCTGCAGTTTTTGTGATCGTCAGCGGGCCTACCACTGAGCCGATCTTTTTCATTGGCCACCAGGCCCAGCCGATCTTGTTTTTCTCGACGAGTTTGATGGCATCAGTGAACCATGCGTTTGAGTTCTCCCCCGATTCTCCCAGCCAGATGGGCAGGTTGTGCTGATTCCTGAGGTTGATGATGCCCTGGATAGAATTCTGATCGTTGTAGGACCAGTATTTGTGAAAGCTTAAGGCCATGTTGTTATCCCAGGCCGGCAAGACACCATTGTAGTTATTGCCCCAGCAATTGCCTTCGATGATGATCATGTGATTCTGGTCCACCTCACGGATGGCGTTGGTGATGTCGATGTAGAGTTGTCGCAGCGGCACATTGGATGTCTCGGAGCAGCCATTCTGGTTTCCCCCTGCCATGAAGCTCCAGTTGGGCTCATTGATGAGGTCATAGGCGCCTATCCAGGCTTCGGTGACATAACGCTGGGCAAGTTTTTTCCACAGGGCTATCGTTTTTTGCTTGTTGGCATCGCTTTCCCATAGCGAAGGTTTCGCAGGGTTTCCATCGCTGATGGCATAGTCCTTGCCCTGTCCACCGGGCGCAGCATGCAAATCGAGGATGACATAGATGTGGTTTGCTGCGCACCATTTTACGAGGCTGTCTGTGAGGGCAAAGCCTTTTTCAAGCCAGGTCTGTTGCCCGGCCACAGGCTCTTCTTCAATGGGGAGGGTGTAAAGGTTGTAATGCATGGGTAGCCTGACCGAGTTAAAGCCCCAGGCAGCGAGGGAATCGATGTCGCCTTTGGTGCAATGGCTGGCATGCCAGGCATCATAGAAGGCCTCGGTATTCGCTTGTCCGATGAGGCCCTGGATCTTTGACTTTATCTCCCATTGAGCACTGGTGAACCCACTCATTTCCATCATATATGGCTCTTGCAGCATCCAGCCGCCAAGGCCCATGCCTCTTAAAATCACCTCGTTGCCATTCTGGTCTACCATTTTTTGCCCGCTTCTTTTCAGGCCCTGGGCAGCGGTCGTCAGACTTGCCACCAGGAAGAGTAGGATAAAGAGGGATTTAGCGGAAAGAAGAGAGGTCTTGAGTTTCAGGGAAATCAGGGGGGTCAGGTTCATGATGCTAGGATTTGGGGCAGGCTTCCCGGAAAAAACACATAGGCACATAGGACACATCGGTTACGCAGTGGTAATGTTATGTGTTCTATGTGCCTGTGTGCTGAATAAATAATCAGTTCAACGACATAAGAAATGCATCGTTATTGTCTATTTTAGTAATTGGGATTCTGTTTCAGCTTGGTGTTGGTGAGTTCCGCCAGAGGAATGGGCAGAATTTCGTTTTTATTTGCAGTGAAGCCTTTGGAAGCCAGTACTGTTGCTGCTTGCCCTGTCCTTACGAGGTCGAAGAAACGATGGCCTTCTGTTGCCAGTTCCAGCCTGCGTTCTTTGTAGATGTTTTCGAGGGTGGCAGGGATAGAAGGCAGTCCAACGCGTGCACGTACAGCATCCAGGTAATACTGAGCTTTGGTGGCATTTCCGTTAGCTCTAACCAAAGCTTCAGCTTCCATCAGGTAGGTATCGGCAAGGCGGATTTCGATGACGTTATTGGGGTAATTCAGCACAGGATCGCCGCCAATGGTAGAATAAAACTCTTCGAGAGGGGCGAACTTAGCAACGAAATAGCCTGTGTTCTGGTATCCTTTTTCGTAGGTGCACAGCCCGGCTGTTTGCATGCTGTCGATGTTGATGACGGTGTATTTGTACCTGGGGTCGTTTTTCAAGACATTGACCAGTTCAGGGGTGATGGGGTTAAAACCCCAGCCAACCTTGTAGGTAGGCCCGGTATAGGCGCGGGGTCCAACCATTTGTGTATACACATTTCCTTCGAAATTGGGCCATGCTTCCCAACCATGTAAGCCTTTGGCAGTATGCGCGATTTCAAAAATGGATTCAGTATTGAATTTGTTGTCAGGACGGAAAATCATGCCATAATCAGCCAGGAGCTGATAGTCGGGGGAGGTATTTACCAGCTCAAATAAGTCAGCGGCAGTCTGCATCCGGCTTTCGTCATTCTGAAAAAGGATTACTTTCCCCAGGAGTGCTGTCGCTGCCATTTTCGTGGCACGGCCATTTTCTTCTACATCAGGCAAAGTGGCGGGTAAATCCGGAATAGCCTCATTCAGGTCTTTTTCAATCTGTGCCCAGACAGCCTCAGGCGTGGCCTGGGTAACGTTAAAGAAATCAGCCGGAGCGACAGGGGCTGTAAACAGCGGGACGTTTTTGAAAAGACGTACCAGGTCGAAATAGAAATAAGCCCTGAGGAACTTACACTCTGCGGTAAACCGGGCTTTCAGCTCAGTGCTCATACCTGGAACTGCAGGAAGTTTTGACAGGAGAATATTAGCACGATAAACACCGGTGAAATTCCTGTTCCAGAAATCCCCCTGGATGCCGGTTGCAGCATCAATGGTAAAATTGTTCCATACCTGCCAGGCCGGAACGTCAGAGCTGCTGCCACCACCGGCATAACAGTCGTCAGAGGCTGAGTTAAGCGGACCTATCTTATTGGAATAGGTCTTGCCACATTCAGTGCCGAGCGGATCATAACAAGCAATCAGGCCTTTGTAAGCCTCATCAGCATTCTTGTAATAATTGGCTTCTAAGGTGGTGCCCTTGGGATCCACATCCAGGAAGCCTTTTGAGCAGGAATTCATAAAGAATCCGGCTAAAATCATCAAACTTAGGTAAATATGTAATCTTTTCATGGTCTTTCTTTCTATTAAAATGTAACACTTAAACCGGCCATCCAGGATTTGGCTTGTGGGTAAACACCACGGTCAATACCATAACTGCTGCCACCAATTTCGGGGTCATATCCTTTGTATTTTGTGAAGGTCAGGAGGTTGTTGGCACTAACATAAAAGCGGAGGTTTTGCATTCCGATTTTGCTGATGAGTTCTTTTGGCAGGGTATATCCAAGCTGTATGGTCTTGACCCTGAGATAGGAGCCATTGGTCAAAAAGAAGGTGGATGGACTGCTGAAGTTCTTGTTGGGGTCGCCACTGACCAGCCTGGGGTAGTTCTCGGAGGACCCGATTCCATGCCAACGGTCTAAAGCATCTGTTGTCCAGTTGGCAGAAGCGATGTCGAGGCGACGTAATCCGTTGAAGACATCATTGCCGGCAACGCCCTGGCAAAAGACGACGAGGTCTAATCCACGCCATGCTGCATTGATAGTAAAACCATAAGACCAGGTTGGTGTCGGATCACCAATGAATTTGCGGTCATCAGCAGTGATCTTTCCATCATTGTTCAAATCGGCAAATTTGAAATCACCAGGTTTGGCATTGGGCTGAATCATATTTCCGTTGGCATCAACATAATGTTGAATTTGAGATAAGGACTGGAAAATACTCACAACTTCGAATCCATAAAATGCACCAATGGGATGTCCGACTTCCAGGCGGCTGATGTCATAACTGCTGGACTGGAATGTGGCACCGGGCAGAAATTCTACGGTACCCAGGTCTGTAATTTCATTCTTCAGATAAGAGATATTGCCGCTGAAACGAAGGTCAAATTCCCCAACTTGTTTGTGATAACCAAGTTCTAATTCAACACCTTTGTTGGTCATGGAGCCGACATTGCCTGTGGGCATGCCGCTGGTGCCTACATAACCGGGTAATATGACGTCCTGTAACATACCGGTGGTGTTCTTTTTGTACCAGTCGAAGACAAGGGTAAGATCCTGGAAAAAGGTCGCCTCGAAACCGATGTTCAGCTGGCTGGTTTGTTCCCATTTCAGGTCGGGATTGGCAGGTGCTTTCGGGCTGTATCCGATGACGTAGTTGTCGTTGCCAAGGGTGTAATTCCGCCCCCCTTCAACCAAAGATAAATACCTGAAATCACCGATGTTGTCATTCCCGTTTACACCATAAGAACCTCTGATTTTGAGGGAATTAATGACTTTGTTCTGAATCCAGAAGTTTTCTCTTGAAGTCACCCAGCCGAAAGAAGCAGAAGGGAAAATACCATATCTGTTGTTGCTTCCGAAACGTGAAGAGCCATCACGACGGATAATGCCTGTGAACAGGTATTTTTCATCATAATTGTAGATCAAACGGGCGAATACAGAACTTACTTTATGATCAGCACTTTCCCAACCTCCGCCAACACGGTCAGAAGCAATGGTGGCATAATTCATAGAGGCTTCGGCAAAGGTGTTGACTGGCAGGTTCTTGTAGGTGACATTGGCACCGCTTCCCCCTTCTACATAGGCACTGGTACCTGCCATGATTGTGGCATTGTGCTTCAGATAGCTACGGGTGTAGGAAGCAGTATTTTCCCAGTTCCAGATCAGGCCTTTGTTGTTGGCACGGAAAAAGGAATTGTTGGTAACATAAGAAGCTGCATTCAGATAGGCAATCGGTGAAAAACTCTCATCACCATAGAAAGCCAGCTTTGCTCCGATATCCGATTTCAGTTTCAGGCCTTTAAGGGGTTCTATTTCTGCGAAAAGGTTGCCGATCAGGTTGTCTGACCATCCATAATTTCCCTGTCTGGTTTTGATGTAGGCGAGGGGGTTGGTCATTTCCTGGGTAACGATGGTCGAGATGCCATAAGGGTTGCCGTTGCCATCAAGAACGACAGGGAAGGAATTGTATGGCGTACTGTCGATGAGCGCAGGGTTTGTGATTACCGTAGGTGTGGTTGGGTCAAGGTTGATGGCAGACGACAGAGGTCCTCCAAATTCACTGTTGGTGTTGAGTGAACCCTGGCTTTTAATGTGTGAATAGCCGACATTGTTCCCAAAACGCAGCCAATCATTGACTTTGTGTGCAGAGTTAAAACGAAGGTTGATTCTTTTGTAGTTAGAAATTGAAGAAGCAACAACACCTTCCTGGCGGAAATAGCCCATAGAGGTATAAAATGTTGATTTGTCGTTACCGCCGCTGACACTCAACTCATAATTCTCAATACCTGCGGAATTATTAAAGATGGTGCTTTGCCAATCTGTGCCTGCGCCTAAGGACTCTGGATTTGCGAAAACAGGCTGACCACCTGCATTGACAGCAGCTTCATTTCGGAGGGTTGCATATTGGCTTGCATTCAGCAGGTCCAGCCTTTTGGCAGGTTTCTGGGTGCCGATGTAGGAGTTGAAACTCACCTGCATACTGCCTCCGCCTTTGCCAACAGGGATGTTGCCTTTTTTGCCTTTTTTGGTTGTAACGATGATAACTCCGCTGGCAGCACGTGTGCCATAAATCGCAGCAGAAGCAGCATCTTTCAATACTTCGATAGATTCGATGTCGTCGGAATTCAGATAGTCAATGCCGCCATTGTCCAGAGGCACGCCGTCAACGACATACAATGGATTGCTGTTGTTGATGGTTGTGGTACCACGCACCCTGACGGTCGAAGCTGCGCCGGGCTGACCTGAGCTGTTGGCAATGGTCAAACCTGTTGTTCTGCCCTGCAAGGCCTGTTCAATACGCGGAATGGGCATATTGGCGAGATCGGAGGATTTTACCTGGGAGATAGCACCTGTAACTACGCTTTTTTTCTGTACACCATACCCGATGACAACGAATTCTGACAAGACAGTAGAACTACTCTCGAGCACAACTTTCAGAGAGACACCGGCTTTGGCCAGGATTTCCTGTTTTGTAAAACCGATAAACGAAAAGATCAGGGTTTCTTCAGCATTGGATGAGGACAAGCGGAACCGACCTTGTATGTCTGTGGCAGCACCTACTGTCGTGCCTTTAATCAGGACACTGACACCCGGAAGCGTTTCTCCGTTTTTATCACTTACTGTCCCATTATATTCATAGGTTTTCTGGCCAAACACTGCGTTGACCCCAAAAAACAGGACCATCGTCAAAAACAATATGCTGCTTTTGAAAGTACTGCGTTTTGCATTGTAAGGGTACTTTTTTTTCATGAGATATGGTTTATTAAATTGAACTATTTGATATTTGTTGCGGCGGAAAATTATTCTATCTTATATTTTACCATGTGATCGTAGTAACAGCACGTGGGGCAAGGGTATAGTGAAAGATTTTGGCCCCTTGTGTTATGCTGAAATTTCGTTCAGTAGTGTTATAATTACATATGATTATTGCTTTTGATCCATCAGGGTTTAAAAATGCGACTGCGCCTACTTCGTTCAGGGAAGCAGGCATTGTTGTTGCCACTCTTACTGCACCCGGCCTCACAAATTTAGAGAAATGTGCAATAGAATAATACTCTTCATTGTAGGTAATCTGGCTGTTGGCTGAATTAATGGTGACAACACCCCTGCAATTGGAACATCCATTGTTTGTCGGGCCATAATTCTGATCCAGTGCCAGGTTCCAGAGAAGGGCGCATTTCGACCAGTTTTGCATCGTCCCGATAAAAATATTCTTCATGTTCCACAGTAGGTTTCCTCCAAAGTCGGTGGCCCAGGCCCCGCCTGAGATTTCTGTAAAATACAGTCCCTTGTCGGGATGCGCATTGTGTACAGTACTCATGGCTGAAACATCACCGGCATAGGCATGAAATGCTGAGCCTTCGACAAAGGATTTTGCCGTTGCATCGTTGAGAATCGAGATGGCATAGCCGGGCTGATCCCAATTGTGGTCGTAGGTGATGATTTTTGTCGCAATCCCCTTTGCCTGAAACCTGGGTCCCAGATGGGATTTGATAAACTCCAGTTGTTCCGTAGCCTGCATCTCCATACAAGGGTAGTTGGCCGTGTAAAACAAGGGCTCATTCTGTGGTGTGATGGAAGATATCGTGATGCCCCTGGTTTTCATATACTGAATGTAACGGGCAAAATAATCAGCATAAACTGCATAACAGCCGGTCTTAAGTTTTCCCCCTTTCAGATTGTTGTTGGTTTTCATCCAGGCCGGCGGACTCCAGGGTGTGCCCATCAAACTCAGGTCCGGCGTGATTTGAAGAATTTCCTGCAACATCGGGATCACATCCACAGTGTCATTGGCCAGGCTGAAATGCAGCAAGGACTGGTCTTCCTGCCCGGCTGCCAGGTCATCATAAGTGAAATCCTGGAGTGAGAAATCCGATGCCCCCATCGTCAGGCGGAGATAGGAAATGCCGATCCCGTTGACGGTGTCGAAAAGCTTCCTCAACAAGGTTTGACGTGCCCCGCTGCTGAGTTTGTGATTCAGCAGATAAGCCGAGGAGCCTGTCAAAGCTGCCCCAAATCCGTCTACGGTTTGATAGCGTGTTACTGTATCTACGTTGATGACTGGGTATAGGGCTGTTCCCAGGGCTTGTATGGACAAATCCGCTTCCCTTGAGAGCAGTTTGGATTGATCTCCTTTGGTGATCCAAACCTTCGCTTTCCCAAGCTCAGTAGGCGTCTGAGGCTGGGGGTCTGCTTTGTTTTTGCTGCAATTCAGCAGGCAAAACACGAGGCCTAAGAACAATACTGCTTTCGTTTTAAAGTGGAGATCCATGCTGCGCTCTGGGGGGCTAATAACCTAAATTCTGCACAAGTTTGGTATTCAAGTCAAGTTCCGACTGTGGGATAGGCCAAACCAGTCTGTTTTGCGTCAGCTCATAGCCAAATACAGCACCATCGGCACCAACAGCATTGTTCATCACACTGATGGCTCTGCCCGTGCGTTTGAGGTCGAACCAACGATGTCCTTCAAAAGCAAGCTCCAGCCGTCTTTCTTTTTCGATGGCCAGGCGCATGTTTTCCTGAGTTGTGGCGGTGGTATTGGGCAGAAGGGCCCGCGTCCTGATCTGGTTGACCAGGGCAGCAGCGCCGGGGACATCGCCCAACTCATTCAGTGCCTCAGCTTTCAGCAACAAAATGTCAGCAAGACGCATAAAGATGTAGTTCTGATCACTGCCTTCAGCGAAATTCCTGTATTTGTTGATGAAAGGATAATGCGTCTGTGGCCAGTTCGGATCAGACCAATGTCCTGTTACATCCAGGAAAACCATAGAGGCATTCTTGCGCATGGTGTCGTGTTCTGCATCAAAAGCCTTGGCCAGGTCATTGGATGGGAGGTTGAACTTTTTCCAATCCATGCCCCTGAAAATCTTCACACCCCAGTTGCCATCCGTGGAACCACCGGTATAATTGATTTCAAAAATGGCCTCGGCTGAGTTTTCATGTAAATTGTCCCAAAGGTCGTTGTAATTGGGCATGAGGCTGTATCCTCCGGCGATGACGGCATTGCAGTAATCCTTTACCCTGGTCCAGTCGTGCGTTTCCTGTGTGGCATATACGTAGGCCAGGAGGGCATTGACAGCGCCTTTCGTAACATAACCCTTGTTGGTGGCTGTTGTTTTGACATTGGCCAGGGCTATTTCAAGGTCTGCAATGATTTGCGCATAGATCGTAGCAGCTGCAGTCCGCGGTGGAAACAGAATGGGATAGATCTCTTCCAGGTTGGATGCGCTGATTGATTTTACCTCCTTTAACTGCAGCGGAACATCGCCCCAGAGCTGTACCAGCTGGAAGTACATGAAAGCCCTGATAAATGAGGCTTCTCCCAGGATTTCTTTTTTGCGGTCGGCGGACAGGATTGGGTCAGGACAGGAGTTTACATTGTTAATAATGGAGTTTGTCTTGCCAATGGTAGAATACAGGTAGCCCCAGTCGCGGCTGACATTGGCATTGGTGGCGTCGATTCTGAACTCATCGATCTGAATGTTGGCAGGGTTGTCGCCACCTGAATAGGCATCATCAGATTGAGCATCCCCATTGACAAAATAATCCAGCTGGTAATATTCATTTTTGAAATCGCCATAGGCCCCACCCAGGGCTGCTTCTACAGCATCTGCCGTTTTGTAAAGAATGGAGTCAGAGCTTGCATTTTCAATAGCGATGCCCTTGGAAACAGGTTTCAGGTCAAGGAATTTTTCGCAGGACTGAAAGGAGATGGCCAGAGCCGGTATAATCAGGAGAGAGAGTATCTTTTTCATGGTGTTCATCTTAAAATTCAACATTGATTCCACCGATCAGGTTAATCGATTGGGGGTAGGTGCCATAGTCAATGCCCATTTCTGTGGCATTGTTTCCATAAGCGCTAACCTCCGGGTCAAAACCGCTGTATTTGGTGAAGGTGAGCAGGTTTTGTCCGGTGATGTAGACAGACAATTTAGAAATCCCTTTGACCTTTTTTGAATTTTCAATCAGCTTGTATGAAAGTGTTGCCGACTTCAGCCTGAAATAGGATCCATCTTCCACAAAACGTGAGGAATTGTAAACATTGGCTACATTGTTGTTTCCAAGGGCTTTGGGGATATCGGTATAGATGTTGGTAGGTGTCCATCTGTCGAGTACTGCCGTCGATTGGTTTTTAGAATCGAACATGCCTTCCAGGTCGATGCGGGTGGCATTGTAGATGTCATTGCCAAAGCTGCCCTGGAAGAAAATAGAAAAGTCGAATTTGCCGTAGCTCAGGTTGTTGGTGAAGCCAAGTGTGTATTTCGGCTGCGCATGGCCTATTACGGTGCGGTCGCCCGGGTCGAAGATCCCATTCTTGTTGAGGTCGGCATATTTGATGTTGCCGGTTTGGGGATCCACGCCTTCAGAAACATAACCGTAGAATGTGCCGAGTTCCATCCCTTCCCGCACGATGGTTACATCCTGGTTGTTGCTGTAGATTTTTCCGAAGAAATAGACATCAGAGATTTTTAACTCCTTTACATTGTTGCGGTTAAAGGAGATGTTGAAATCGGTAGACCAAAGTAGTTTCTTCGCAATGTTGATTGTATTCAGGTTGAATTCTATGCCTTTGTTCTCGATTTTCCCGGCATTGGTCTGCATGCTGGAGATGGGCATGGTGGTAGGCAATTGCACATTCAGCAATACATCATATGTGTTTTTGTAATAGGCGTCAATGTTGAAGGTGATTCTGGAGTTGAACATAGAAAGGTCGATCCCGAGGTTGGTCTGGCTGGTGGTTTCCCATCTCAGGTCAGGATTTCCGTAGGTGGTCTGAACGGCAGAAGGTCCGGACAAAGGATTGGTGCTTGGCCTGCGGTAATAGGTGATGAGGCCATAGCGAGCATAATTGGGAATGCCTTCCTGGTTGCCGTTTTTTCCCCAGCCCCCGCGGAGTTTCAGGTCGTTGATGAGGGTGATGTCTTTCATGAATGGCTCAGCAGAGATCCGCCAGGCTGCGGAGAAGGCAGGCATCGTTCCCCAGGGCTTGGCCAGTTTCGAGGAGCCATCACGGCGCAGGCTGAAGCTGAAGTAGTATTTGCTGTCGTAGTCGTAGGTAGCCCTGCCAAAGAAAGAAGCCAGTGCCCACTCCTGTATGTCGGTGGAGGCTGTCACAGTATTGGCTGCATTCAGCGTAGTTACAGAGACATTGGCCGGGAAGTCATTGCCCTGGATATAGGAATCGTTGCTGCGGAAACGCTGAATACTCGTTCCTGCCAAGGCTGTAAACTTATTTTTCCCGACAGTTTTTGCATAATTCAGGGTGTTTTCCCACAGCAGGGTCATGTTGTTGTATTTGTCGGCACGTCCGACACCATTCTGATCCCGTCCATAGGTGGTGCGTACCGGATCCAGGTAGTAATCCCAGGTATGGTTGGCGAAGTCAACACCGAGGTTGGTGGTAAAGCTAAGGTCTTTCTGAAGCGTCGCAGTGGCGTTGATGTTGCCGAACAGCCGGAAGTCCAGTGATTTCTGGCTGGGTCCTTCCATATAGGCGATGGGGTTTTCCCATGAATTCTGGTAGGGGTTGGGGTCGAACTGACCGCTGCCGTCATCTTTGTAAACATGCAGGAATGGCGGAGTATTCAGGGTGCTCATGATGACGCCGCCCCTGCCGGAACTGGCGTTGTCAGGTGTATCTTTCGTTTTTGAATAGAGCATGTTGATGTTGGTTCCGATCTTAAGCCAGGACCTGAGTTCATTGTCGAGGTTCAGCCGGAAGGAATAGCGGCTGAATTCTGCAGGCTTTACGATACCTGCTTCATTGAGCACACCCATGGAGGCAAAATACCGTGTTTTGTCGGATCCGCCTGAAGCCGAAAGCTGGTAGCTTTGGTTGTTGCCGGTACCAAAAACTTTGTCGCTCCAATTGGTATAATCAGTCCAGCTGGGATCCAGAGTGCCGGGTGCGATTTCGTTCATCAGTGCCCGGTATTGTTTGGTATTCAGCACTTCTATGGGTTTCCTGAGCCAGGAGATGCCGAAATAGGAATTAAACTTGATCACAGGAGTGTTTTCTTTTCCCCTGTAGGTGGTAATTGTGACTACCCCATTGGCTGCCCTGGCGCCATAGATGGCCGCAGAGGAAGCATCCTTGAGGACACTCATAGAGGCAATGTCTGATGGGTTTAGTCCCCTGATATCCGTTGTGGGCACACCATCTACCACGTAAAGTGGCTCATTCCCGGCAAGTACGGAGGTTGTTCCCCGGACGTGCACTGAGATGTCAGAACCAGGCTTTCCGGAAGGTTGAACCACCTGCACACCCGCAGCTTTGCCTTGTAAGGCCTGGGAAGCCGTAGAAATCGGCCGGGCCTGTATGTCTTTTTCACTGATGGTGGAAACAGCGGTAGTGAGGTCTTTCTTGACCTGGGTGCCATAGCCGATCACAACCACTTCATTCAGCAGGTTTACTTTCTCCTGCAATACCACATTGATAGTGCTCTGCTTATCCAATTTGATCTCTTGTGGGATGAAACCGATAAAGCTGAACCTCAAAACACCAGTTTCTGCACTGAGCTGGTATTGACCATTGATGTCTGTCGTGGTACCTTTTGTTGTCCCGACAATTTGAATAGTGACACCCGGTATTGTGACCCCGTTTGCATCGCTTACCTTGCCTTTAACAGTGCGTGACTGTGCAAAAACAGTGAGAGATAAAACGGTGAGGATGAATAGCGTAAGATGTTTAACCATAGGTATGCGGATTTATATTTTATTGAAGGATTAGTTTCTGGGTTTTAGTCTGCCCGCCTGTGCTGAGCGACAAATAATACAGGCCTTTTGCCAGGGAGGAGACATCAATCATGCTGGTGTCACTGTTGGACTCGAAGCGAAAAACATCTGCTCCTGCTGTTGTGTAAATTACGCCCTTGACTTCTTTTCCTGCCGGCATTTTTAGTTGAAATTTTCCATCACTGGGGTTGGGAGAGACCAGGATGTTTTTCCAGAATCCATTTTCGTCGGCAGCAGGGAATTCCTCTATTGCAGCGGAATTGGAATATACTCTGACATAGTCGACCTCCATTCTGGCGATGGTAAGGTTGGGGTCAATGCCATTTTTCAGGCCATTGGTTTCATATTGTGGGTCACTGCCCCAGTTTCCGCCCATGGCGATGTTCAGGATGAGGAAGCAAGGATTGGTGAAAGGCCAGTTGGCAGCAGTTTTCACCGGGGGATTGTAAGTGTATTTCAGGTTACCGTCCACGCTGAATTCGATTTTTTCAGGTGTCCAGTTGGCTTCGTATTCGTGAAAAGCCGTAAAGATATTCGGCACAAAATGGGTATGTGTATTCACTGTGTTCCCACTGCTGGAGGTGGTATGAATGGCACAATGGGCATTACCGGGATCTTTGCCGACATGTTCCATGACGTCGACTTCACCACAAGCCGGCCATCCTGCCGTAAAGATAGATTCACCCAGCATCCATAAGGCAGGCCAGGTGCCGCTTCCGGAGGGGAGTTTGGCTTTAAAAACAACCCTGCCATAGGTGAAATTGAATTTGTTGTGGGAGATGATCCTCCCTGAAGTCCAGCCTGTACTGGATTTCCTGGCTTCAATGATGAGCATATTACTGTCTTGCCGCACATTCCAGAGCTGGCTGGTGTAATTCTGGATTTCCGCATTTCCCCAACCACTGCTTCCAATGTCGTAGGACCAGTTGTTTGGATCAGGGACACCTGAGCCGTTGAATTCGTCCGACCAGATAAGCTGCTCTTGTTGTTGAGCAAAAATGCCTGTCGTAAACAGGACCAGGCATGCAATCAATAAAGTTCTCATGGGGGTGTGGGTTAGTAATGATAAAATCAAGAGTGAGACATTTGCATGCTCACTCTTGATTTTTTATCTAACAAATTGTTAATGTTATAATTATCTCTCCAGAACGACTGACCAGGCAGCTGATCCATTGTGTGCAGGTGAGATGTCTACAGTAACGAACAAATATTCTTTGGTTCCTGAATTGGCATATCCCATTACTTCATAACGGTTGGTAGCATTTCCGCCGTTAGGTGCGTTAGCGCCATCGGTATTTTCACCACCATAATAACCTTTGTAGAAACCAAGGAAAGCAGCTTTTCCAGCGCCATTTGTCAGGGTGATAACAGCCCTGTCGGAACCGGCAGCCGGTGTAAAGGTATAGGTATGGGTAGCATTTCCGAATGCAGCACCATTGCCACTGGCAGCGATTTGAGCATCGGACCAGCAACCATTCGGAGCGCCCATGTAACCGTCGTTACGTGCAGATCCGTTGGTGTTGTAGGTGAAAGAGCCACCGGCACCGAAGGTGAACATATCATCGGGCATGCAAGTCCAATCCTCAACGCCGACACCTGCTGTCAGGAAGCTTTTTGGACAAGCCCACCATGCAGCACTGCCCATTTCTGGTCCTACAAATACTGATTTCTCTTCAGCACGTACTTTCCATGCACCACCCTGGAGGAGGGCATCTGTCAGTGCAGTAGCAGAAACAAAGGCAATAGCAGAAGCTGTTCCTGTACCGTTTGGATTGGTAGCAGTCAGGCTAACATTGAAAATGCCTTCAGTAGCGTATGTGTGAACAGGATTTTGTGAGGTTGAAGTCTGGCCATCGCCGAAATCCCAGAGGTAGCTGACGCCACCGGTGGTGGTGTTGTTGAAACTGGCTGTCAGACCACTCAGGGTCACGGTGAAGCCTGCATTGGGTGCTGGTCCGCCGATTGGGGGCTCTTGTGATGGGTCATCATAATGAACAAGGGCAAATCTCCAGTAACCACCGGCAAAGGTAGGATCAGCTGAATGGTAATTGCCTTCAATAATCAGGGTGTCAACAGCATCATCAGTCAGTTTCACGATGTTGTATGTAACTGATTCCAGTGGAACTTTGGTTTCAGCATCGTTGCCTAATTTGAAGAAGCCGATGTAAGCACCAAGACCAACCGCTTTCAAAGTTGGGGTAGCGCCAGGTGTTAAAACATAAGTAAAGTTGCCACCACCCCATGCAGAAAGGTCTTCTCCGTTTGGACCTACCATGGCAGTTGTAGCAGCACAAGTATTATCAGGAGAGAAGGTTCCGCCTTCAGCCCAATAGTCACCGTTGAGGTTAACAACCAAAGAACCATCACGACCAAAAGTAAACTCATCATTGAGCATACAAGGACGGTTGGGGATCTCGGTATTGTTTAATCCCATTGCCCACCAGATTTGTGAATGGTCAATTGGTCCAACTTCAATAGGATAACGACCGGTGGTTGTTACACGGATGAGTTTCCATGTCTTGGTCGCAGCACCAGCCAGTTTGGTAAGCTCTGCATTGGGATCGCTAACAACAACAGATGCTGTATAGCTGTCAGTTCCTCCGTCACCATTGGCAGTGAGGGTTACTGAATATGTACCGGCAGCTGCATAAGCGTGCAGTGGGCTAACTTCGGCAGAAGCAGCTGAACCGTCGCCAAAATTCCAGGAAACAGAAGAATAATTCTGAGATTCATTGGTGAACTGAATCTTCAAAAAATCAGCTGGATCAGTAGTAAAAGTAAAACTGGCAATCACGTCTTTCGCAGAATCTTTCTTTTTACAAGAACTGACAAAGACCACAGCCACCAAGGCCATGATTACCAAACTTAATTTAGTAAATTGTTTCATTGTTGATTAGGTTTTTAAATTAATTAAGAAGGGTTTCTTAGGCCAAATTTAACAAACAATTAACTGTTGCGACAAAACCGGGCGTTTATTTTTTTAGGAATTTTTATGAATTAATCTGTAGCAAGACCTGATGTGTCAGAAAATCAATAAGATGTGATTTCCGAATCATGACTTTGGGCCAAATCCGGAATGAATAGTGACTTGCACTGACGCAGCTCAGATTGATATTATATACGTATGTATGCAATCGAAATGTAAAAAAGGGCGGGACTTGCCGGCAATTTGTTGATGCGTGCAGGTTTCAGCAAGTTCCGTCAAAAACAAACGAAATTGTTAATTATTTAACAATAATGTCCTGCTTAATAAAATATGGTATACTGCCAGATCAAAGTGTATCAGGCGCTTCGCTTTGGGAGAATAAAATGGAAAATGCTACCCTGAGGGCTATTGGCCGAATGCCAGAGTTTTCCTCCCATTTGTTCAACAAAAGCCTTGGAAATGGAAAGGCCAAGGCCTGCCCCAGGGTAATTGCGCGATAAACCTTCATCACCCTGACGGAAACGATCGTAAATCACCTCGGCAGTTTCTGGTTTGATGCCAATCCCTGTATCTTTCACATAAAACTCAAGGGAATCTGTATTGCCAAAACAACCAAATTCAATTTCTCCCTGACTCGTGAATTTGATGGCGTTCTTGATCAGTTTGGTGATGACCTGGATAATCTTGATCTTGTCGTTATAAATCATGCAAGCATTGTCAGCTAATAAATTGCCCTGTTTTAGCACAATACCTTTTGCTGTCGCTTCGGGTAAAAATGTCTTGTAGAGTACCTGCAATCTGTCGTTGATGTTAAATTCTTCCAGGTCAAGTTCTACAGTACTTGTTTGGATCATGGAGATGTCAACCAGGTCGACCACCAGGTTCATCAGGCGTGTGCTGGATTCGTTGATAATGTCGAGGTAGAGCTTTTTATCCGCTTCAGAAGTATTGTCTTTTTTCATGATCTCAATAAACCCCTGAATTCCGCTCATGGGTGTTTTGATTTCATGTGAAAAATTCAAGAGGAAAGTCGTTTTCAGACGGTCGGCCTCTTCTGCTTTTTCCTTGGCAGCGATCAGTTTGATGTTGGTTTGTTCGAGTTCGTAGGTTCTTTCGTGGACCTTTTTTTCCAGCAACAAATTCATATTCTCTAATTGCTGGTGCAGGTATCTGGTTTTGAGTAGGTTGTCTACACGAAGTCCCACTTCTACCAGATAATAGGGCTTGGTTATGAAATCGTGGGCACCACTGGCCAGAGCTGTGTTTTTTGCTTCATCAGTGATGTCTGCTGTAATCACGATGACCGGTAAAAAGGTACTGGGAGGTGTCAGGATATTCAGCTGTCCCAGGACTTCCATTCCGCTCAGATGTGGCATTTTCAAATCAAGCAAAACAATGTCGGGTTCGAACAACTGGAAAATGCCCACCACCATGCGCGGGTTGGTCGTCGTTTTAATGTTGCTGTAACCCTGGAAAGTGAGCCATTCTATCAGGATGTCAATATTTGCCTGCTGATCATCAACAATTAAAATTTTTGCATTTTTTCTATTAGAGTCCAGCATAAGGATGCATTTTGAGGGGAGATTTTAAAATCAGCTAAACAGGAATTTGTCAATTGTTTTGATAAAGAGATTGATATCCAATGGCTTACCCAGGAAATCCCGGGCTCCGGCCGCCAAGAGGTTTTCGACCTGGTTGAGCATGACATCTGCACTAATAATGATGACAGGGATAGAACGGGTTTTTTCATCCGCCAGCAGCATCTCCAGCACTTTGCTTCCATGGATGTCGGGCAGATTCAGGTCCAGCAGTATCAATCCTGGCTTGTAGGTATGTGCCAGTTGTATGGCTTGTTGTCCGGTGGTCGAGGAAATCAGACGAATACCCGGTCGCTGACTAAGCAAAACATGTTCAACCAATTCGCTGTTGGAAATGTTGTCTTCAATGTATAAAATGGCACCGATTTTGGCCGCATGCGGAGATTGCAGGATATCGGCAGCACCTGTTTCGTGGTGTTTGTCTGTGGATTCTGAACATGAAGGAAGTTCTATCCAGAACGTACTTCCTGTCCCAAGGATACTCTCAACGCCCGTCTGTCCATCCATCACGGAAATCAGCTTTTCCACTACGGCAAGTCCCAGCCCTGAGCCTTCTATCTCTGTCTTTTCGGCACCTATCCTTTCAAAGGGTTTGAACAATTTCGGAAGGTTCTCGGATGAAATCCCAATGCCGGTGTCCTGGATCGAAATCCTGAGGGGAGTTTGGCCATTGGCGGGAGACATCTTCTCAAGTTTAATGTGTACACTTCCGCCCTCCCTGTTGTACTTAATGGCATTGTTGAGCAAATTCAGGAAAACTTGTTTGAGCCGCTGACGGTCGGATTTCACCTGGTAAGCGTGGCCAGGGAGATCTTCCAAATGTATCGTTACATGGCGTTCCTCAGACATGGGTGTGACGATCTCCACCATTTCACGGATGAGGTTGACAATCGGGATGGGTTCCAGCATCAAAGGGATCTGTCCGGCTTCAATCTTTGCGATGTCCAAAACCTCATTGATGAGGTGCAGCAAATGCCGGCCGCTGTTTAGGATGTGATTGACTGCCTTCTTCCCGGAAGGACTCTGTTCTCCCAGGGCCATCAGCTGGGCAAAGCCCAGGATGGAGTTCATTGGAGTCCTCAGTTCATGACTCATACGCGAAAGGAACTCACTCTTGGCCTGATTCGCCTTTTCAGCTTCATTCCTGGCTTTGCGGATCTCTTCTTCCGCACGTTTGCGTTCGGTAATGTCAACCATCACTGTCAACAGGCATTTCTCACTCCCGATGTAGATATAGTCTGCCGAAAAAAGACCAATCAGCACCTCTCCGGATTTGGTTCTGATTTCTATCTCAACATCGTTGATAGGTTGTTGCCGGCTTAGATTCTCGATGATCTGCTCTCGTATCCGGGGAAAGACAAAAATTTTGAGTTTTTCTGATGTTTTTCCGATGATCTCAATGCGCGAATATCCCATGGTGCGGCAAAATGCATCGTTGATCTCCAGGTAAGATCCTGTGCTGAAGCTGGAGATGGCCATGGGTGCAGAACTTGACTGAAAAGCCTTGGAGAACTTCTCCTCCGACAGTATGAGTTTCGATACGTCTTTGCTAACCCCGAAGATGACATGGGTGCCATCCCAGTAACCGGGCTTCACCACGGTCTCTACCGAGATCAGCTGGTTGGATTTGGTAATCAGAGGCACAGGACAGAAATCCGATACCCCGGCCAGCATTTCTCCCACAATACGTCCTGCCTCTGCTCTTCTGTCAGGCGGGTGAACCATCAACACGCTTTGCCCGCGCAACTCTGCTGCTGTGTAGCCAAGACGTTGAATGACAGTATTGTTGGTATGTACAATCTTTCCATCCTGATCAAGAACAAAGAGAAAATCATCAATAGTGTTGAAAAAGGTTTCGTAATTTACCCTGGTCTGTTCGATCAGTGTTTCTGAACGTTTGTTCATGATCAGACTGGCCAGCATATTACTCCATACTTTCAGGATATTCTCTTCTGTTGATGAATACTCCTTTTCCTTCACAACGGAGTCTAGGCCGACAAAACCTATGACAAGCTTCTCATTGACGATCGGGATGGCGATGACAGATTTGATGTTCTGGCTCTCCAGGATTTCTCGTTCTTGATGCCAGCTTTCGGGCAAGGCCGACACTGAAGGAATGATGATGTTTTCAAGTTTGTTGAGCTGGGAAATCCACATAGGGAAGACATCACAGGGGATTTGCTGTAGATTCCCGATTTCCGGTTCAATCCCTTCATTACACCATTCCTGGGTATTGCTCATGGTGTTGTCAGCCGGATTGAGCTCAAAAATATAGGCTCTGTCGGCATGAAGGAAGCTGCCAATCCGGCTCAGGGCCATGTCGAGCGCTTCATTGATTTCCGAATTTGCACGGCCTGTCAGTTGTACCGACAGCTGCAGCAGCTCATTTTCAAATTGTATGGCCCGTTTCTGTTCCGAAATGTCTTCGAAGATGTAAAAACGACCGTAATATTCATCGTTTTCTCCGCGAATCTGTGTTGAATAACGGCGGATCGTCCTGTTTTCCGTAAAAGGGATCTCATCTTTCAATACGATGCGGTTTGCCTCGTCCTGCAAGGGTTTGCAAGATTCTGCAAAGGCCGGGATATCCACCAGAACAGCCAGGCAATCCGGGATAATGTCGTTGTTTTTCAATTCCCCGCGACGGATACTCTCAGCGAGATGCGCAATTCCCCAGATCTGACAAAAGCGATCGTTAGAATACAAGATCGCATCTGTGCGGTTGTCGACAACCAGGAACCCCAGGGGAGAGGAATTCGACATCAGCTCCAGCAAGGATTGATTCCAATGCAAAGCTTCCTCGATTTCTTTGCGGGCGGTGATGTCTGAAAAATAACCATACCAAAGGGCTGCGCCATCATCCTCTATTTGTGGTGTGGCATTGGCGGATAACCAAAGTATACTTCCGTCCAGAAACTGTACACGAAACTCATGTCTCCAGATGGTAATTTGCAGTGATGATAGTTGAAGCGAGCTAAGTACATTGTCCAGATCCTCCGGATGTATCCTCGAAAACACCAGGGATGCATCTTGGTAAATGTCTTCAATGCTGAGCCTGAATAGCTTACTAACGCCTTCACTGATAAATGGAAACTCTTGCTTGCCATCCGGGTGCAGCCTGTATTTGTAGACAACGCCAGGCACCCTGCTGGTGATTTTCTGAAGCTGATCTACAGTTTTTTCAAGCTTGCCTAAAGTCGTATTCCGGGCCTCGAGTTCTTCCTGAAGTAAGGCATTTGCCTTTTCGAGGGATGCAATGCGTTCCTGCAATGCCCGGCTTTCTTCCGATATGTTAAGCGTCATTTGTGATTACTAGAGGTGCAAGCGTTTGACAATCAGTATGATGTTGGTTTTGCTCAGGATCTGAAATCCTAACATTTTATAGTGTAAAATTAGGTATATTTATGAGTTTGCAAAGCTTTCGTGAATGTTTCTTGAATTGCTGCTTTTCTTTGAATCATTATGATAATTAAATACATAGGCGCATGAATCACATAAACTAGCTGTGCCCGGATGCAGCTGGAAACACAATTCATCAAGCCGTAAATCGTGCCTGCCTACTTTGTCTTAATAAATTTCTCTGAGATCTGTTTCTCCTGATCCTGGATGCGCAGGATGTACATCCCGTTTTTCAGGTCTTTTATCCGGATGCTGTGTATGCCGGGCTTGCTGAATTCCCCGTTTAGGATTGTTTTGCCATCAATCCCGCTGACTACATAATGTGCCGCTTTCCCACGATAATCAACACTGAGATAATCTGTCGCCGGATTGGGGAAAACAGGCAGGGAAGTCTGCTGTGTGATCTCGCTGGTTTCTGCTGTTTGTAAGGGATAGCGCCAGATGCTTCTGCCCAGGGTTCCTGCAAAAAGATAGTCCTCATTAAAGCTTAAACTCAGGACTTGTGCTGTGGGCAAGCCACTGTTGAAAGGAAGCCAGGTGTTGCCGTAGTCGTCGGTATAGTAAATGCCGCCATCGGTGCCGGCATACAGTCGCTGCCCCCTGACCAGCATGCAGTTGATCTGGTAATAGGGCAATCCCAATGAACCGGGCACCCAATAAGACCCAAAATTGTCTGAGCGGGCAATGCCCTGGTAAGTGCCCACAAATACTGTATCCCCAATGGCTGCCATGCAGCTGATGGAGGAGGCAATGATGTTGCTGGTGACATTCACCCAGGTGGTATTGCAGTCGATGTTACGATACACCGGCCCCATGGCCCCGCCCGTAAAAATCGTATTTCCGCAAAAGCACATATCGGTCACAAATTCGGGCCCCGTACCACCCGGGATGCTGCCCCAGCTGTCGCCATTGTCTGTGGAATGTAAAACGCCGTTGAGGAGTCCGGCAAAGGTGCTGCTGTCATGAAAAGCTACAGACACCACCGGATTTGTGGGATCAGGCGTGAGCACAGCCGACCAGTTTGCGCCATAATCTGTCGTCCTGTAAAGTGCAGCCATGGTGGTATTGAAGAAGCTGTTGCCATGTGCTGAAATGGTCCCATGGTTTCCCATGGATGTGTTGGTGAGTGCAGTCCAGGTGCTTCCGTTGTTGGCGCTATAATACAGCCCATCATAGTATGCACTGGCCATCAAGGTATCCCCATGACAGGCCAGCCCGCTGATCGAAGAAGCCTCGATGCCATTGCTGATGGACAGCCAGGTGTCACCCTGGTCAGCGGAACGGAAGAGCCCTTTGGAGACTGAGCCAACAAACAAATAATTGGCAGATACTGCGATGGAATAAAGGTTGGTGTCGGCCAGGCCATTGTTCCTGCAAAGCCAGGTCTGGCCCCTGTCGTGGGAATAGTACACACCATTGGGGCCTGCCTCATAAATGTTGGAATCAAGCACAGCAATTTCTGTAACATGCACATAGGATGGGCGGTTGCTGTTGATGTGGGTCCAGGAAAGTCCAGTGTTGTTAGAGTAAAACAAATTGCCGCCAGCCAGGCCATAGACCTCATCCTGGTATACTGCCACCCTGTTGCCACTGCTGGAGGAAGCCCAGGGGATGCTGTCATTCAGCGACACCCATGGGCCGCCGTTGATGGAAGTGCGGTGGATGGCTCCCGGGCTTTGGGTGCCGGCATAAAGGATAGTGTCGGCCACCACAAGCGAGCCATAGCGGCTGCAGTAAAACCCATTGTTGATGATCGTCCAGCTTGCTCCGGTGTCTATGGAACAATAAGAAAATCCATCAGACCCGGCAAAGACTTTGTTGCCGGCACTCGCCAGACTCCAGATGCAATTGCCTACCAGGCCGGTGTTGACCGCAGTCCAGGATGTCCCGAGGTTGTTTGAATGAAACAGGCCGGCAGCAGTGCCTGCATATACATTGCTGCCACTGATGGTGAGCGCATGGATCGCTAAATTCGTCAGGCCGTTGTTGACCAATGTCCAGGATAGCCCGTTGTTGTTCGAGAAATAGATGCCACTCGACTCAGTCCCCGCGAAAATGTTGTTGCCATCGAGGGCAATGACTGTGATTGCGCCTCCTTGCAGGCCAGTGCTTGCTGATTGCCATTGGGAGAAAGTACGGATTGGAAACAGCATTGAAATCATGACCAGCAAAACAAAAAATAGCGTGTATTCCTTCAGACTTTTCATAGGGCAGAAAATAAATGGATATCAGAATCAGGCATGATAATGCTGTGATTCTTCAAAGGTAAAAAATTAGGTTAAGCAAGAAGAAAGGGATGTGTTTGCATAGCTACTTATTGCAGCCTGCTGTTCATTTTTGGCAAAGGCGGGAAAATACCCAATGATTTGTCTAAATATTAAAATATTGATAGTTATCATTGTTTATGCCGTTTAACTACGGATAAACTAATAGTTAAAAAAGATCAGTTATGACAATAAATACTTAAATATTAATAATTGTATTACATTTACGCCATTAACTATGAATAATACAATAATTAAGCAAGATGAGCAATTGGTTGTTTTTAACAGAGCAGGAAATACTGGCAGAGATTGGCAAAGGCCTGAAAAAAATACGCCTTCAGCACAACCTTAGCCAGAAAGAATTGAGTGAAGAAGTGGGATTGAGTGTTTCAACCATTAGCTTAATAGAACAAGGAAAGTCTACAACAGTTGAGAGTCTGATCAGGATTTTAGTGAGATTAAACCGGATTGCTGATTTTGAATCTGTATTTACAGTCGGAGAAAACCTGGAGCTTAAACTGAAATTCGAAAAGGCGAAGTTAAAGTCAGAAAGACAACGCGCATCCGGAAAAATAAAATAGCATGATCGTCGAAGTAATGTTATATGGTCAATTGCTTGGAACAGCAGAATGGAACGACAAAAAGGCGAATTCTACTTTTCAATACAGCAGTAAAATAGTGAATACCATAGAACCTTCACCTATCTTAATGCCTACAGAGGCGAGGGTTTTTGAGTCAAACAGAGATCACATCAATTTTCACAACTTACCTTATTTGTTGTCGGATTCAATGCCCGATGATTTCGGCAATGTGATGATGAAAGAATGGCTGAAACAAAGGAAACTGTCAATCGCTGATATCAACCCGGTTGAGAGATTGACTTATGTCGGGAAAAGAGGCATGGGCGCTTTGGAGTATATCCCCGCCAATCACAGGGAAATTGATAACGACATGCTTGAAATAAGCGACATCTATGAAGTTGCCAAAAGTGTTTTAAAGAGCAAAAAAGAAACAACTTATCCTGATTTGGACAAAGATAGTCTCACTGAAATATTGCGCATGGGTTCTTCCGTAGGAGGAGCCCGGGCAAAAGCCTTGATTGCCATAAAAAGAGATTCAAATGGAAGCATTGAAGAAATACGAGCAGGTGATATCTTGCAGGCCCAGGGCTATTCTTACTGGTTACTGAAGATTGACGGGGCGAATAAACAAAGTCTGGGTGAAGCCGAAGGCATGGGAAAAATTGAATATGCGTATTACCTTTTGGCCAGGCAGGCGGGTATCGACATTTCCGAAAGTATGTTGCATGAAGAAAATGGCAGATTTCATTTTTTAACAAAACGATTTGACCGCACAGATGAGGGTGAGAAAATTCATATGCAGACTTTCGGAGCCCTGGCAGGTATTGATTTTCGAATTCCGCGAGCCAGCAGCTATGAAACTTTGTTTAGGCTGATGAAACGACTGCAACTTCCTTACCCGCAAATTGAACAACAATACCGGCGTTTGTTGTTTAATGTTGTTGCAAGAAATCACGACGACCATGTAAAAAACTTCTCCTTCCTAATGAACAAAGATGGAAAATGGCATATCGCTCCGGCCTATGACCTCTGCTTCTCCTATAGCCCGGGTGGATCATGGACAAATGTTCATCAATCATCCATAAATGGTAAATATGATAACTTTAGCAGGGCCGATTTGCTCGACTTTGCAAAGCGATATGGAATCAAAAATGCCAATGCAATCGTAGAAGAAGTGCTTACTGCCGTGGCACAATGGCCTCAGATAGCCAAGGGTTTGGACATCCCACGGGAAAAGATAAAATACATCAATAAACATGTAAGAACTAAGATTTAAATGAACGTAATTTCCATATGAACAAAAACAGGTTAGAAGCATTCAGCGATGGCGTCATCGCCATCATCATCACCATCATGGTGTTGGAACTCAAGATTCCCCATGGGGCCGACTGGCGCTCCCTTTCTCACGACATTACCAAGTTCCTGAGTTATGTGATCAGCTTTGTCTACATCGCGATTTACTGGAACAACCACCACCACCTCATCCACACGGTGAAAATCGTGAAAGGCTCTATCCTCTGGGCCAACATGCACCTGCTGTTCTGGTTGTCGCTGGTGCCCATCGTCACAGCCTGGGCAGGAGAGACCCATTTCGCCGAATTGCCCGTCGCCTCTTATGCCTTCGTGATGTTCATGGCCGCCGTATCCTATTTCATCCTTTCCCGCGTCATCATCGCCGTCCATGGCGAGAACTCCGAGCTCTCCAACGCCATTGGCAAGGATTACAAAGGAATCGTCTCCCTGCTTTCCTATGCCGTTTCCATCCCCCTGGCTTTTTATGTACCCCTCTTTACCGTCGGGATCATTGCACTGGTAGCCGTCATCTGGTTTTTGCCCGACAGAAGGATAGAACGGCAGTTGCTGGATAAGGATTGAGGGAGTTGCGTGAAAAATCACAACATCACATTGACAATCAGTGTGTTGAAAAAGCTGTGCGTGGCTGGCAGATTTTGTTCATAATGCCTGTATTCTTATATGGGTCTTGTTATTGTTTTGTTAATTCCATGCACTCCGGATCGGATTATACTAGTTCTTATCGAAACCCAGCTTTCATAAGTATTAGATAGTCAATACAATAATAGCAAAGAGGTTTTAAAATCCAGATTATAATAGGGTTTGAATATTTTTATTTAAGGGATTTAAGCATTGATTTCCCACTTTCAATGCATTAGATTTGTATAATATTAAATTAAACCAAATAAAAATAACAATGAAAAAAGTATTGATATTATCTTTATTCCTGGCTGTAATGGTCATGGGTACAAGGGTGTCTGCACAAGACAAGGTTTATAAAGATGGATCTGCATGGCAGGTATCATTTATAAAAACAGAAGCCAATATGACGGATGTTTACCTGAACTCGCTGAAAGATACCTGGCAAAAGATGCACCAAGAAGCACTAAAACAGGGACTGATTCTATCTTCTAAGATCCTCGCTTCTGCCGCTGCCAACCCTGATGATTTTGACATCATGCTGATGGTTGAATACAAGAATCTGGCCGCAATGGAATCTTCAGATGAGAAATGGGAAGCGATTTCCAAAACAGTGATTGGAGGCGAAGATATGATGAAAAAAATCAATGAGGGAAGGGTAAATATCAGGAGTATTTACGGTGAGAAGCTTTTCAGGGAAGTTGTTTATAAATAGATAGAAAAACAATGAAGCGCAGCCATGACGAATGATTGCGCTTCCTTGTATGGAAAGAGACCTTGCATGCAAGGTCTCTTTCCATTTTATAGCGTACTGATTTGTTAAGCTGCGACAGGCTTCGCCATTTTATGCCCGATGAAACCCAAAATTAACCATGGAAAAATCGCATCGGCAAAGAAGGCAAAAATGTCCGGTGCTTTGTACCAGATAAAGCCTGAATAGGGGATGAAGAAAAAGCCGATCATCCCGACGGCCAGGGAAACATACAGCCTGTTCATCAGCGTAGGTTCCTTTTGTTGCAAAAAGATCCAGAACAAGAGAAAGCTGATGAGCACATCCACCAGGAAACCCCGTATCATGGGCGTAATCATGTCGCTGTCCATCGTTTTGTGGTAGTTAATCACCGCCCAGGATTTCCCATCCAGGGTCTCATATTGTTTGGCTTGTTCCTCACTGGAAGCAGCAGGATCAGCTTGTCCCAGCATATACATCCCCTCTTGCAATTGCAGGTCCACGAATTTCTGCAGGATTTCACTCTGATGCGTAGTATAGGAAGAGGCTTGTTTGTGAAAGTTCGGCATTGCCCAGGACAAAAACATCCAGGCAAACAGAATCACGCCACCGATCAGCGAAAATAGAATCTTACTTTTCATGATGTAAAGGTTTAAATTGTTATGCGTGTTTTTTGTGAATCAAATATAGCAATTTGTTGTCCTGTTTTTTAGTACAACACAGGATAATGGAAATGGTTCAGATTGGGTAGGGCTGAAGACCTACAATTTTTATCCGCAGACCAGGCTTTTCGTCTTCGTCAATAGGCGTCTGTCCTTCAATATAATCCAATTTTAGTCCCAGAATCAATTTATGACCGGCAAAAAACCCCTATCTTTACAAAAACCACCCACATGAAAACCACGAAATTCCCCCTCCGCCTTGCCGCCACGATTTTCGGCATCATCGCCTTGTTGCATCTCGCCCGGATGATCACCGGCCTGAGCCTTGTCATTGGTGATTGGGCTGTTCCTTTGTGGGTGAATGGCGTTGGATTGGTGTTGTGCGCGGGACTGGGGGTTTGGTTTTGGAGGATGGGGAAGTAGGGAGGGGGAGAAAGTAGGGGGAAGTAGGGATGGGGGGAAAAAGTGGAGCATGGACTTTTTTCCATTAATATTTTGAATAAAAACAACCATCATGAGCATGTCCAGAATTTGCCCGAATTGCTACAGAAAAGAAGATGCAAGGTTCAACTTTGGAGACGAACACCAGGCAGAAAAAGCATTTCATGCGGAAAAATGGTGTAAATGTGGCTACAATTCACCTCAGGAAATGATGCTTGACCAGGACATGGGATTTGAGGACCCGCTCTGGATCCCCATTGCAAAGTACTTCATCAACAACTATACCTTACGCATTTCCCAGGGTGAAATTAGAACCAAAGAAGAGCACATGCGGTTTTTCCTGAAACTATTGAAAAATTCAGCCAATAATTTTAACCGTTCATTAGAATTGGCGCCCAGGGACAAAGATGAAGCACGGGAATACATTTATCATGGGAGAACAACGCATGTTGTTAAGAGTTCTATTTTTGACGAGAACAGTAAATATGCAAAAATGCTGCAGGCAGGAATGTCGCTCAAGTCAAAAGTCCCGGGCATGAATTTTTTGAAAATATTTATTAAAAAATTAAAGGAATAGGCAAAACATTGCTAATATCCCGATGCTGAACAGTTTTGCGAAAATTGGAACACTATTCGTCGCGGGATAACTGCTTCTAAGCAAAAATTGCTGCGCATTTTTACTAATCTTATCCTCAGCAATATATTCTTGAAGATCCTTCATAGTCCGGCTCTTTTTGAAATTTTTTTTAGCCAATCACGCTCGACCTCCAATTGGCCAATCTTGGCATAAAGCTTTTCTCGCTCCGCTTCAAAATCCTCTTCCGGGGGGTGAGTCTCGAATATCTCTGAAGACCGTGCAAGAAATTCTTGCTTCCATCTGGAGATCAGTGCCGGCTGTACCTCAAATCGCTTTGTAAGCTCTTCCAAAGTTTCGCGCTCTTTGAGCGCTGCGATAGCCACTTGGGCCTTAAAGGCCGCTGTAAATTTTCTTCTTTTCGCTCTCATAATCCACTGTTAAAAGTATGACATTTTGTAAGCCTACGGCCTGATGCGTCTTGATAAAGGTACAAAAAATATTATTGCAAGTTTTGTGGGAGGAGTTCGTTCAGACGTTGGATGGAGTGATCAGGGATTTGTGTGAACACCTTT
>Ga0247840_10001262_pt1 | contig 50449 bp, 57 predicted proteins | sample LaCruzMarch2015__FD_192404 | JGI IMG/M metagenome (GOLD analysis project Ga0247840, IMG submission 192404) | Freshwater microbial communities from meromictic Lake La Cruz, Castile-La Mancha, Spain - LaCruzMarch2015_17m | ecosystem: Environmental > Aquatic > Freshwater > Lake | place: Spain... | reverse complement strand
CACATATTATATTTCTATAATAGTTTGGTAGTATAATCTTAAGGGGTTTCCCGACATTATAAATTATCTCGCATATTGTTTTATCAATATACTAGGTAGTTATATCAATTAACATATAGTAAGTGTTAATTGGTGGTAATTCAAATGTTTATCTCTAATAGTTTTACCACAACTATTAAAGCATCTACCTATTCTAGGCTTCCCATTTTCACCTAGAGCTCCACCTGAGATTCTTATGATATTATTGTTGACAGCAGTAACAATAAATTCATAAGTTTGACTGCTAGAAGCAGCATTTAGTTGACCAGCAGTTGCAGCTGTGTTAGCAGCAGTTGAACTTTTGGGGACAATTGATACGTTGGTCAATTTTCCATAGTTAGTTGATCCCATCGGATCCAAGCAGATAAAATCTAGTGAATATGAATAGCAGTGATATCCAATAGAATAAGGAATAACTGGAGCGTTATAATAAGGGTTAACAAGAGAATAATAATCGGAACCCATATCAGATAGACGATTAGTATTCTCATAGATTAGAGAAGTAGTATCGATAGGATCAGCAGCTAGATAGTTATTTCTTGAATCTAACAAGTTAACACCTCCAGCACCTCCGGAGTTCTTGACAACGGGGGATACAGTTGTGTAATTAGACCATTCACTCTTTCCAGTAGTATTACGTACAGCAAAGAAAAGAACCTTAATAGCATGTGAAAATCTGATATCAAAATTAGGTCTGTAATCAGTTACAGGAGCATAATTTTGTCTAGGAGCTGTCTGGACCTGCTCGATCAAAATATCACGGGGTGCACAGGCCATTCTCTTACGTTCGTCATTTGAAACGATGGCATAATTAGCCCAAACATTTGCAGTAAGAGTGGTTTGAGTTAAGATATCAGATGTAATATAAGTAGAATATGGTGTAGGTAGTTGTGAAGGACCAGCACCTGTATTGAGTTGATAAACAAGAAGATCGGTCCAGTCACGGAATGAGAAGTTAATTCTCATATCGTTATATGGAAGGGCAGCTGTTGGAAGAGCAACTCCACTATCTCTACCATAGAAAAATGGTAGAGGCAAGTTAAGAATTTGCTTTTGAAGAGTATATCCAGAATTTGGTCCTGCACTTGAAGGAACAGGATAAACAAGTTGAGGAATATTACCAATCATATTGTTGTATCCATTTTGCTTACCAGCAGGAACAGTAAAAGCAGCCCAAAAATCTAAATGGTAGTTATCAAATCTAGCAGCAACAAGATCGTTAAATGTAATAGTACATTCTTTGATAAGGTTGTGCATCAAGTTCTTAGTCCATCTGATGGTTGCAGTTGTAGGAACTCCTGAAGTAAGAATTGTAACTGAAGGAATAGTAACTCTAAGCCAAGTTTGAAGCAAATAATCACCAGCACGAGAAATACTGGCAGACCATTCTTGATTCCAAGCAGGAGTTCCTGCTGAGCGACTTAGAGCAACCGGCACCTGTGTAAACCACGTAGATTTACGAGTTTCTCTTACAAAATAAGCAGTAGCATCGGGACCACCATACATATACTTTTCGATTTCATCGAAAGTAGCTAAATCAATAAAACCAGAGGTAACATTTGATGAAGTTAGATTAGACATTTTTTATTTAATGTTAAGAAAAAAAAAATTAATTAAAATAATTTTTAAAACTATTTTAAAGAAATAATATTTTTCTTTTTTAAATTTAATTTTTAAAACTTATTATTTGAATCTTCAATCATAAGTGTATAATCTAGTATGTATTTCTGATACAATCTTTAATTAAAATTCTATTTTACGTATTTTAAATACATTTTATATTTTAGACTGATTTAGAGTTTAAAAACGTGTGGTGCAAATTCCCGTATCGGGAACTTATTCAAGTCAACTTGAGTAAACCAAGTCCCCGATGAAATTTTTATAACTTATTTAAAGAAATGTTTTTTAATATAAAAATGACAACTACAAGTAAATTTCAAAAAGTAAATGACTTATTTCAATGCAAATTAAAACTCGAAAATGGTGAAGAATTTACTATACCTTTAAGAGAAGATGGTTATATATATGCAACCGCTTTATGTAAAGCAGTAGGAAAACAACCAAAACTTTGGTTACGAATAAAAGAAACAAAAGATTTTATAAAAGAACTTGAAAATAATGTTAAAAAAAGTGAGGTACATATTTGTACCTCACAAAATATAACCACGAACTTGGTTAAAAAAGAATTAATTGAAATATATAGAGGAAATTCTGGTAAATATAATCAAGGAACTTGGATCCATCCAGATTTAGGAATTCAATTAGCCCAATGGTGTTCTCCAAGTTTTTCTCTACAAATCTCCAAATGGATTAGAGAGCTTATTTTTACAGATAGTGTAGAAATTGGCAACGAGAAAAGTGAAGAAGAGATTGATTCTGGTTTAAAATCTAAATTAAAAAATGCAGAAGATGTAATAGTTTCTTTAGAAGAAGAAAATAAAGAAGTAAGTAAAAAATATCATAAGCTTTATCAAACTCATCAATATTACCTTAAGAAGAAAAATTTATATAAACTGAAAGAAGGTCCATGTATTTATTTATTTAGGATGGAAGAAAATTCTACTAAAAATGTTATAAAAATCGGAGTTTCTGGTCAAATAACAAATAGGTCAGGAACATATAGAACAAGTAATCCTTATTGTAAACTTTTATTTCTTATTTATAGTAATGATAGCTCTCTTATCGAAAAAAATATTAAACATAAATACGAAAAGCACCTATATTCTTTAAATAGTGAATGTGTATCTGGTGTTAATCTTGAAATTTTAATAAAGAGCGTATTCGATATATGCGAATTGTTAAATATAGAATATACATTAGAAACAGAAGAAGAAATAGAAAAATTTAATAGAAATATAATTCCTATAGATGAAGTAGAAAATGAACTAAAAGAAGAAATTGTTGAAATAAATTCCACAACAACTAAGAGATGCGGAGGAATACATCATACAACTGAACAAAGTAGAATGTTACCTTTATCAGAATTTTTTAAAAATAAAGGAAATTCTGATGGTGTAAATAGATTATGTAAAGAATGTTATTTACGAGGAAGATACGGAGATAAAAGAAAAAGAAGAAAGGTGGTTATCATACCAAAATACGATATTTTGTTAGAAAAATGGTGTAATAGATGTGAAAGTGTAAAAACAAGAAATTTATTTTATAATAGTTCTACATCTAAAGATGGAATTTCGGCTAATTGTAAAGATTGTAAATCAGATCAAAAAAAGAAATATAATGAACAAAAAAAAGAAAAAGAAAAAGAAAAAGAAAAAGAAACTAAAGATATCAAAGAAGAACATATTAAAACTTAAAATTAGTTATTAAATTTAAGTTTAAAAACCAGTCGCGCGAACCATTTTTGAAAAAAAAATATTTGAACCTTAATTTGAACAAATCTTTGTGTTTATGAGTCATTTATATAGTAGATTTAAAAACCGGCCTTTTAAATCTTCAAGGGTGTAAAAAGTTTTGTTTAAAAACTGGAACAAAGAAAGCAGATGAGATACATGATTATTATATTAAATTAGAAGAGTTATTACAAGAAACACTTGCACAGAAAAATACAATTATTAAAAATCATGTGCAGTAAAATAATATTTTTTTTTTCTTTCATCATATAAAGATGTCTGGATTTATTTTACAAAATTTTAGCGAACATAAAAAAGATAAATTTCCAATCGGAAAGATTATGTATATATATTTTGAAAAACCTGTATTAGCTCGAAAAGACGATATTATTATTGAAAGTGAAATGACTATTGCCGACCTTTTAATTAAAATTGGTTTTTTTAAAAATATAAAAGACTATGAAAATTTTAATAAATTTTATAATATATATAAAAACGGAAAAAAATTACCATATACAACAAAAATTCTAGGGAGTGATGATACATTAAGTGTTAATATTCAAGATGGTGATAGAGTTACAATTTTTGATCCTCAACATCCACTTTCTACTGATTATGGTAGAAAGCAAAGTTCAAAAAGAAAATCAGGAAAAAGAAGTTCAAGAAAAAGAAGTTCAAGAAAAAGAAAATCACGAAAAAGAAGTTCAAGAAAAAGAAAATTAGGAAAAAGAAAATCACGAAAAAGAAGTTCAAGAAAAAGAAAATCAGGAAAAAGAAAATCAAGAAAATAAAAAAAATAAAAAAAATAAAAAAAATATTTTTTTCATAATATAAAAGATGAATTTTATAAGTGGATTAATTTTCCTTCTCATTGCAACTGGTGTATTCTGGTTAGTACTACAAAATTTTATGTTCAATTTAACCGCAAAGCTTGGTAATTATGCCGGAGTTACAATTCTAGATGTTCGTGGTGTACCAACTACAACCGGAATTATCCTACATGGAGTTGTTTTAGGGTTAATTTTACTTATTGCTGCTAAGTTTTGTTTCTAATTCATAAATTAAACTTTAAATCAAACAGATTTAAAGTTTTATATTCTTAATTTTAAAATGAAAATACTAGTTACTGGAGGTGCCGGATTTGTAGGATCAAATCTAATTAAAGAATTAGTTAAAACAAAAGAACATCAAATTATATCCATAGATAACTATTCTACTGGAAATATTTCAAACCATACTGATGGTGTAACATATATTTACGGAAATACTTGGGATATTTTAAATTTAGATATATATGATTTTAAAAATTTTAAACCAAATATAATCTTTCATTTTGCTGAATATAGTAGAATACATCAATCTTTTAGTGAAACTTCGAAAGTCTTTAAATCCAACACATATGGTACCCAACAAGTGTTGGAATATGCTGTAAAAAATAATTCAAAACTTATTTATAGTGGCAGTTCCGCAATATTCGGTAATAATGAAAATGAAAATTTAAGCCCTTATGCATTTACAAAGTTTAATAACATTAAACTCATTCATAACTATGCTAAATGGTTTGGTTTGAATTTTTGCATCTGTTATTTTTTTAATGTATATGGCGAAGGTCAAATTAAAACTGGAAATTATGCGACTGTTATAGGAATATTTGAAAATCAATACTCAAGTAATTCTTCTTTAACTGTAGTTAAACCAGGAACACAAACCAGATGTTTTACTCATATTGATGACATAGTTAAAGGTATTTTATTAGTTACAGAAAAAGGTTCAGGTGATGGATACTTATTAGGTTCAAAAGAAGAATTATCTATTATTGATGTAGCAAAAATGTTTGACAGACATTATTTTTTGATTGATGAAAGAAAAGGCGAAAGAAACTTTTCTAAATTTGAAAATAGTAGAGCTGAAATAGAATTGGGATGGAAAGCAGAAATAAAATTAAAAGATTACATAAACGCCTTTAAAAACAAAGTTAAGTCTGTTTCTTATCATAAATAACCCAGTTGTTTGTTAGTGGATTAAAATTAAAATATATTTCTTCGTAGTAGTGACTAATACTATGAACTCCAAACGCTATACCTATTAATATCAATAATTCGATAAATTTAGGTGTATTCATAGATAAAATCTTAAAGTTTAAAATAAAGATAATAACTGCTATAAAAATAATTAATCCTGACAAAACAGATACAATAAAACTTGGTCTCATTTTTTTATTTTATTCAAATAAAAAAATTAATTATCAATTTGATTTATTAAATCATCCAATATCTTATTTCTCAAGTTAATAAAATATTTTTTTTCGTTAAACACTAATTCATAATCTGGATCAAGATTTAAATACAAATCTTTATCAGGCTTATAAATTATTGCGGATTTTAATCTTAAAGACCTATTCATAATTTCAGGTATAATTAGCTGACATCCAGTAGTAAATGATAAAGCAATTGCAGCACTTGTACTATGATTTTTATTGTGAGAATTATTTTTATCCGTAATATATATGTACTGACAATTTAATAAGATATTGAATAGGTTTATAGTTGATATGTTTTCATGTATAATTACATTTTCAATATTTTTTAATTCAGGATGAATGCCATGACAATTAATGATGTGAAAAATAATTTTGTCGTATTTTAAAAATTTTAATTCGTCGATGTTTTCAGGTATATATCTTCCCATAATCGCAATATTAATATTATATAAAGGTTTTATGAGTAATTTTGTTTCATAATTTAGTTCAGGTATACTATATGTTGGTATTATAAAATTTTCTTTATATGTGTTTGAAGCAAAAGGAGAAACAGGTATATGATGTTTTATATGCTTGTTTCTTATTTGGTACCAATGATCTAGGGTAATTGTTTTATTATTTATCCACTCTTTTTTATACTCCCAATCACTATCTGTAAGTACAAACACTAAATCGTAGTCTAAGTAATTAAATGCTGAAATTATGTTAAACTTAAAGTATAATTGATATAATTTAAAATATTCTAGTTTATCAAAAGGGCAATAAACATCGATTATAAAATTTTTATTTTGCGCGTAATCAAAAAAGAAACCAAATAATTCATTATGAAAAGGAAAGCTATTATATAATAAAATTCTTTTTGACATATTTTTAATTGTATTAACTATAATATCTCTTTAAACTTCCATTCAAAATTATTTATATCTTTTTTACCTTCTAAAAACTTCCTTACTTTAGTTATATTTACATTCATGAATGTTGCAGCTTCTCTTATGCTTATAAAACTTTTATATAATTGTCCTTCTTTATACACTTCAACCTGTTTCATATATTTTCTATGATGAGTTACAGCATCTATTTTATCTATAATTTTTCCATCGACAACATATTTCCATAAAAATCCTTTACAGACAAAATTATTTCTTATTGCACTATATATACTTTCAGGTCTAATTTTAAAGTCTCTTGCAGCTTCGCGTCCTGATATATGTGTTTTTATGAAAGTTCCATCTATATTATATTGGGCTACAGTCTTTATTATAGAATTATCTTTTATCTTAATTTTTTTTTTGGTAGTTTTATCGATAAAACCCTCAAGATTATCCTCAAGATTATCCTCGAGATTATCCTCGAGATTATCCTTGAGATTATCCTCGAGATTATCCGCGAGATTATCCACGATATTATCCGCGAGATAACTTTTGTCATCTTTATTATATAGATTTGTATCTGCATAACACCATACAAAATTTTGTGTAGTATTTGTTTCTCCTCTACAATTTCTTGCTATATTATTCTCTTTAAATCCGGTTATTTCAGCCGCTTCTTTTACACTATCATATCTTCTAATAAAATTTCCATTAATATCATATTGATTTACAGGTTTTTCATTGCCTACTCCATGTATTTTTGTACATATCTTACAAGAATTTGATATATGAGTTCCTCGAAAACTAAAAAATTCTTCTGTTAGCTTTTTTTTCTTTTTGCAAGTTTTACATTTTCTAAACTCTTTCTTCTTTACTTCTTTTTTGTTTTTTCTTTCTTCTTCTAATAATTTTTGATACTCATCTTCTTTTCTTTTAACCTCCTTTTCTATCACTTCGTGCTTTATTTCATCTATCTTTCGATAAATTCTTCCAATTACTTTTGCTATATCAAAATCGTATTCATCTGGATTAAATCTTATCCAATTAGAATCATCTATAAGCAATTTTTCATTAACATAATCCATTCTTTCTCTTTCTTTCCATGGTTTTCTATCTGCATGTCCATTTTCATCACACTCAATTACTATTTTATATTCAGAAAAGTATAAATCTAAGTAGTATGATCCTATCTTAAATTGATCTTCAAATTTTTCTGTCTTAAATACATTTGTTATTGTTGATAATGTTTGTTGTTCTTTAGTCAAACACTTACGATTTGTTGTATCTATGTTAAACTTTTTTAGAATATATAAAACATCGGGAGATATACGCTTGCGAGTTTTAAGAAGAATTTCAATAGCACCATCTCTAGTAATTAAGATAGTTCTAGGGTCTAGTTCAGGTTCTTTTATTCCAGGATAATCTCGAAATTCAATTTGGTTACTCTTTGATACGTTTTTTGTAATAGTACTTTGCGGACTTTTATAACCTAATAATGATGATACTTCATATCCTATAAAATATTCAAAATATAATCCGTTACTTATATAAGTAAAAGTAGTAAGATCATTTTCATCTTCATTTTCAATTAATTCAGATTTATGGTCGTTTATCATTTTTTATTTATAAAATCATTTCTTTAAATTCTATTTTCTTTTCAAAAATGAAAAGAAAATAGAATTTATAACTAAATAACTTTATTTTATAAAAGTTATTTAGTTATTTAACCACAAACTCACCCGTATAAACATAACTTCATCTTTTAGCCTAGAATTAACACATAAAAAATCTATTTTCTTTTAATCAATCTAATCGATAGTAAAAATTTCCCCTTAATTTCATGCTCAACTAAGCATAAAATTATATGAATGGTACGAAGTTCCAACCGAGCTGTATAAAAATGTTGCTCATAATTTCGTCATGAAAAGTTTTTCTATCTAAAGTTTTCAAAATTGTAAAATCTTCTTTGTTGCAAGGGTGGCGTGCACGCAAAAGAAGCTGGTACAGAACGAATTGGGTATTAATGAAATTTTTCCTATCTATATGTTTATAGTGTTTATCATAATATTCAGTAAGAGTGTCAAAGTCTTCTAGTAACTTATCTTCTAGATGGCTTATATCATCGGGCTTTTTACCTGTTATATTATAATGAATAAGATTAATGTTCTCATAGTGCTTGCTATAGTTTAGCTCTTTTAGGAAGATATTTATGTGATCTTTTAAAATATTTTGAAATCTTATATGCTTTGGTGTATCTTTATCTCCAACTAATAAATGATGTAACTCAAATTGCTCTTCTAAATCATCGTAAACTTTTTGAGGTATAGTACTATTCTGCTTACCTTGATATTGGTTGATACAATCTCTGAAATGTATTCTTCTATCGTATATATATTTAGATGAAATATTTACGCGATCAATATCCTTATAAGAAGAAATATTTTTCATTATTACTTGCTGTGCGGAACAATTAACGCATACATGAATATTATTATCCACTATATCAAATTCTTTGGATTTACAACTATTACAAATAATTTTATCTTTGTATTTCTTGTTTATCGTGATATTTACGTATTTACTGGCTATTTTTATGTATTTTTCTACTAATTCTTCTTTTTCGGCATTATTTTTGCTAATTTTACCCATAAAATTGATTTTAATAGGAGAATTTAAGATTTCTTTATATTTTTCAATTATTTCTGCTGTTTCTATAACATAAAAATTAAATGATATATTATTTTCAATATCATTTATATGTTCTAATAAATTATTTTTTGAATTCAACAACGACTGAACAACTCTTGATTTTAAATTTTTTAATTTTAGACTTTGTTCAAGCGTATTTAGTTGTTCTTTATATTCTGATAATTTATTTTTTTCATCAATAAAATTATCATAAATTTGTGTATCAATAGTTAGTATATTCAATTCAATTGACATAATCTTATGAAATATTTTCAAGTGTTTAAAATTAAATTAAAAATAAAAAATAAAAAAAATTGCTTTAATATAAAAAATGTCTAATTGCGATGAATGTAAAAATTTTTTGGATACAAATGTAATAAATGATAGGGCAAGTTATTTAAAATGGCTTAGAACAAATCATCCTGATAAATTTAGAAAATTTGGAGATACCGATCCTAGATATATTAATGCTACTGCAGATATTAAAAAAGCAACTACTTGTTTTCCTATGTGGTACGGAGAAGGAACAGAAAAAGTTTGCCCTCGTCCAAGTGGACCAACGCCTCCTAAAACTAAAAATTCTTGCAAAATAGGATATGTAAGAAATAGATCTACTAAAAGATGTAGAAAATCTTGTGCTATAGGACAACGTAGAAGTAGAACTACTGGTAGATGTCTGAAAGGTAGAAAGTCTAAGAGTTCAAAGAAGAGTTCAAAGAAGAGATCAAAGAAGAGGTCTAAGAAGAGGTCAAAGAAGAGGTCTAGAAAATCTAGATTTGTTAAAAACTCCCCTTTAGGATCATGTCGTGGAAGAAGAAAAAGCGTTTGTAAAACTGATCCTAACTGCACTTATAGAAGAGGTACAGGTTGTGTAAAAAGAAGAGGTGCTAAAAAGTCACCATTTTTTGGACCTATGATGCCTGATAGTGGTTATTAAATTACTTTTTACTTTTATAAAAATTGAAAATAATTTTTATAAAACTTAAGATATATATACTGAATGCACTTTAAAAACAATTTATTTTATTATTTATCCGATTTACATATTGAAAAAGGGTTCCAGAGATCGATTAATATAAATAAAAATTTAAGAGAAAGACCTTATTTAATTCTATGTGGAGATATAGGTTGTGTAAATGAAAAAAGGTATCAAGATTTTTTATATGGTATTTCAAATAGATTTGAAAAAGTATTTATAGTATCTGGTAATCATGAGTACGATAATAACACAAAAACTATAGAAGAAATAAATGTAGATATAGAAGATATTTGTAATGCTAAAAATAATTTAATTTTTTTACAACAAAAAACCTTTAAAATTTGTGACAATAGAAATATTATATTAGCTGGTTGTACGCTATGGAGTAAATTACCAAAATCAAGGTGTAAATATCATTTTCAAGATAAAAAATGGCTATATAATACGTTAGAAAATGATACAATAAATAATTATATATTTGCAACACACCATTCTCCTATATTCTCTCAAGTAAAAATAAATAAAAATGCTCATTATTTTTCAAGTAATCAAACTGCTTTATTAAAAAAAAATAATTTGATAATGTGGATTCATGGACATAATCATGTAAACAAAGACATAATCCTGTACAATACTTTAATAACAACTAACCAATATGGAAGTTATAGAGACCCACAAAAAGGATTTAACGAATATAAGTGATAAATACAGGTATATTTTTTTTAAAATTGATTTTAAAAAAATATTTTAATATATCAAAATATTAAATGTCAGAAGAAGGTAATGAAGAAGATGAAAATGATTATTTCAATTACAACTTTAATAATATTAGAGAATATTTTTACGAAGAAATATTAAATTATACTATAAATACTTATAGAGAAGAAGTGGTGAGAAATGAGCAAAATTTATTGTTAGCTGATAGTGTAAATGAACTTATAAATAATATTCGTAATAATATGTTTGAAAACGACCTTGAAAGAGCATTAAGAGAAAGTTTTAATGAATCAGAAGATTGTTTAAAAAGAACCGATGATGATATAATAGAATTTAATTCTGTTAAATATGAAAATCTAGAAGATGAAAATAAGAATGATTTAAAGTGTATAATATGTTTAGAAGAATTTGAACCTATTTCAGATGTTACATTAACAGAATGCAATCATATATTTCATTATGATTGTCTTAAAGAATGGATGCGATATAAAAAGGAATGTGCTGTATGTAGAAATGAAATAAAAATAAAATAAAATAAAAACATTATTGAATAAATGTATAATTTTATTAAATTGTGGAATGATAATGGCTTTGAAATAATATTAGGTATATGTGTAGCATTAATACTAATTTACGGCTTTTATCGTAGAATAACAAGACAAAAAGGAAATTGGAGTAATACATATTCAACTTATACAGCAAGAGATATTGATAATTTATTTCGGAAAAATACAATACAAAAGCAAACTGGTATACCAAAAGAAAGTAAAGGTGAAATAGAGTGTAAAAGAGTTTTAGAAAAAATATTTAATAAACCTTTTAACAAAAGTAGACCTTCCTTTTTGAATAATGAAATTACAGGAGGTAATTATAATCTTGAAATAGATTGTTATAATAGTGATTTGAGATTAGGAGTTGAATATGATGGTGCTCAGCATTACAAATATAATCCTTATTTTCATAAGAATAAGGAGGCTTTCTATAATCAAAAATACAGGGATAAGTTAAAGGAGTATATGTGCAAAGAAAATAATATAATTTTGATACGCGTTCCTTATACAATAAAGGTCGAAAATATAGAAGAATATTTAAGAAAAGAATTAAGTAGGTATTTTTAAGTTTTAATTTTATATTTTCTAAAAGTATAAAATTAAAAACATTCTTGTTTTATATAAAAGAAAATGGATATATTACAAAAATATTATATATATACATCTTTGGATAAAACAACTAATAGCTATAGAGGTTTAATTAGCTATGAGAATAATATGAAAAGTTTAACTAATAAAGGTTGGAAAATACAAGGAGAGTTTTATGCTATAAATCCTTATTTGAGACCAATACCTACAGGTATGAAATTATTTAGTTGTGAAATTAAAAACTATTATCCTTACGATATTTCTACTTACAAATTATTATATGATATTTATGAAGTTGATAGATTAAAAGATAACTATCACGTTAATTTAATAACATATAATAGGCCAGTTTTAAACTCAATTCCTCTTTATTTTTATCAGTTTAATGAACATATTTTTCCAAGTTTTAGCAATAAAGCTCCAAATTCTGAATATAAATTGGCTCTTGGAGTAAATCCTATATTTGTTTTGAAAGATAAAAATGTAAATTTTCATTGTGGAAATGGTATTTGTTTTCCAGAACCTGTACCAAGTATAAATATGAATCCATTCATAGAGGATGATGATAATAGTTTATCATTTAGCGAATGTTTAAAGTTTTGTAACAGTAGAGGAAAAAGTATTTTAGATACTATATACGATTTAAGTAATAAAAATAGTTTAAAAAATCATTATATAGTAATCGCAGTAATAGCAATTGTTTTACTTATAATAATTTTTATTTTAAGAACTAGATTTGTTGCTTAAGTTAGTATTTATTAGTAAATATACTAGTAAATACTTTAATTTTACACATCATAGTTTGTCTTATCTTTCTTTGAACCTTTCTTTCTACTATCTTGCTCTTCTGCAATCTTTTCTCTTAATCTTTCTCTTAAAATAGAAGAAGGAACTTTTTTACTAGGTCTTCTTTCCTCTTCTTCGGAAGATTCACTTACAGATTCTTCATCAGTAGATTCGGTTTCATAATCTTCTTCGTCTACATCTTCGTCACTAATATATTCTTCGATCTTACCATAACCAAGAGTATCAAATACTTTGCACATCTTTGTTTCGTTACCATCTTTTCTCTTAAACTCGAAATCTATTTTTTGTAATGTACCGTCAAACTTGCGATGAAAACTATAAGCATTTAAATCAATCTTTGTCATTTCCTTAGCTGTTTGTGCAGAAACAAGATATTCCAGTTCAAGGTCAAAAGTACTTAAATCTTCCATAATTTCCCATTCGATTTTTTCTAATTGCTTTTGTAGGTATTTCAAGTTTTCTTCATTACCATCTACTTTAATAAAATAGTACCATTGTTCAAATTCTTCATCATTACTTTCCATTAATATCGCATATTTACCAGTAGTTCTCTTATCAAGTACAGATTGAGTATTTTCAGAGTTATTTTTTTCTTCAGCGCTCATTTTTATTTAAAAATTTTTATGTTTAAATTATATTTTAATTATTGTCAATCACAATATTTCGTTATTTATTTCTATCTCATCGATATACCCATCTAAATGTTCTTGATAAGTTATAGATAATACATCGGATTCTTCATTTATGTCTTGACTATAGGGATTTTTATATTCATTTAACAAATAAGATATAAAAGCAATATCAGAAGATATAACTTTAATTCTTCCTGAATGTATAGCTAAAAAATTCGAATTATATAAAATTCTTATTATAAATTGTTCTATGTAATATTGTAGTATTATAAATACTTCTTTGCTTATTTTTATTGCAGAACCTATATCGTTGGCTAATTTATTTTCTTTAAATAACTGCCTTGTAAATTTCTCAAAAGATGATTTTGGAAATAGTAAGGTGTCACTTAGTTTTTGAAATTTCTTAATATCTTTTATAGCAATAGTTCCTGGTCTAAACTTGTATTTTTTATTTTTCTTTAAATTTAGTTTTTTTTTCTTTTTAGCTAGTAATGAAGGATGAATAAATGGAATAACACCACCACCTAAAAATACATAGTTAATTTTTCTAAAAATTTTATTAAATTCTTCATCGTTTCTAATAGTTACTTCTATGTCTCTAATAGTTATTCTGCTTCTTTTATTATCTTTGCAATAATTTAGAGATAAATCTAGAATTTCATATGTTAAATATTCTAAAACAGCCGATAAATACACAGAAGAAGCGTTTGTAATCATAATTTTTGAGTATCCAAAATTTCTAAGAAATTTTTCCGTAATTGAGGGTGGAAAAATTATTCCAGCTTTGTTTTGTCTACTCCCTTTATCATTACTATTGTTAAAAATATTAACAGATTTTTCTCCCTCTAGAATCGAATTATCGAGTAAACCACCTGAAAGTACAATCTTAATAGAATTTGAAATTTCTTTTTCTGATATAGTCTTCTTTTTGCCATGGATTGTTAATTCTTTAGCAATTTTTGATATATGCTTTGCTAATGTACATAAAAAACTATTTAGTTGTTGCTTAGCATTAGAGGTTATACCTGCATTTTCAGAAACTTGTTTTAATACCTTTGAAATAAAAGTTTCAAAATAATGACTTTTTTTCTTGAAAATATTATTTCTATTTTGCTTACTATTGTCTTCCATTTTATTTATAACAATTTTCCTTTTTTTAAATATCTTTATTTAAAAAAAACAATAATATTACTAAATAAAAAATGGAAGGACTTTCAAAACCTTGTATTTCAAGACTTGCAAGAACAGCAGGAGTTAAAAGTTTATCTGACGATTGTCATGATACCATTAGAAACTTAATTGGTATGAAGCTTAATGAAATTATAGCAAATATAATCATAGTAAATGATAGTCATCAAACAAAAACTATTATGAGTTCTGATGTTTATAAAGCTTTAGAATTATCGGGTGTTTTAGTTGCTGAATCAACAGCTTTAAATTCATCTAAGAAAAATATAACTTAGTTACAAAACTCCTTCAGAGTAAAAATCTGGAGAGGCTCTTTTTCCTGTACACATATTATAATATCCATAAGGTTTTTCATCTTCTTTTTTTGGGATATTTTGTGCATAGTCGCGAAATCTACTTCTGGGGGGTACATCTTGATATCTCTCTAATCTTCCCCACATACCATCTACTAAAGTAAAAGGAACACTACAATCTTGATTTGTATTGGATACACCAAAACGTGGACCATCATATGGTTTTTGAGGATTTGTAAATTGAGTATATAATTTACTACAAGTACCTTGATTTTGAGATAGACATTCTTTCATTCTATTATGAATACTTAAACTATATGTAGAGCCAAAATTTGTTAAATTTTCAAAAAGAGTATCACATCTACATTCTTTATTTGTATTATCACCTTGAGATCCAGGACCTTCATTCCAATATAAACAATAACTACATGAACCTTGTTGTCTAATATCACCAAGATCTTTTTCTGAACCTGATTTTATAAAATCAATACATTCGTTATAACAGGACACATACATTTTTTATTTTATGTTTTATTTTTATTTTAAAAATTTTTTTCTTAATCTTAAATTTAAGATTAAGAAATATATTAGTCAGAACTTTAAGGGAAGGCTGTTACATTAATATCTCCTTGTCCAGCTGATAAATCTCCTCCAAACATAGTACTCATATTTACATGTTGAGCCATATCAACACCAGCAATAGAAGTTTCGGCATTACCTGAAGTCTTGTATATAATATCAGCAAGTCCCTTGGTAGTATCGTTATTAATACCACCCATAACATTCATAGCTCCTTGATTCAAGTCAATATTAGGTTGTACACTAACTTGAAACCATCCAGTATTACAAGGCATAATTGGTAAGTCTCCTCTAAAGAAGTCTCCTTGACCTCGAAGACGACTATTTCTGTTAGCGAAAATGTATCTATCATAAACAATAGGTTGAACACTATCACTAGCAGCATTTAAAGCTGTCATGTCACGAACTGGTAGAGAGGAAGATAGAGATTGTTGATTATTTCCACCGCAATACATAGTTTCTCTTTTATCTCTTGGTAAACCTCCAGCCTTCTTATCGGAATAAACTTTTTCAGCAACTTCATTATAGTTACCATTTGCATATCCATTTCCAGGAATTATTGGAGCACCTCCATGATATCCTAATGGAGCACCACCTTTTCTGCAATCAGTAACTCCACTCGATGAAGCACATCCGTAATTTTCTTTACAATCTTGTGGTTGACTATTTACCATAGACGCAAAAGTTAAAGGATTTGAAGCATATCCTAAAGGATTACAAGGAGCAGCTAGATTACCTTCTGAAGGCATATTATATCTAATATTGGCTCCGTAATCTACATTAGAAAAACGAGGATTTAACATAGCTTGATAAGTACCTGGAACGCTAAAAAAATCACCCTTCTTAGCTCCAGCTGGAGTAGAAGCTACTCTATCAACTTTCCATGTCATACTTGGAAGCATACCAAAATCTTCTTGAATTTCATCGTTTTCATCTTTTGATTTAACATTATTCACAGCAACAACAGCAACTATCAATCCTAATAAAGTAAATAGAAATTTATTGTCAAACATTCTTTTTTCTTTATAAAGATATAAATTTTTTTTATTTTTTTTATTTAATTTCGATTTAAATAATTTTTTAATATAAAACACAAAAAGAATAATCTTACTAATTTTTAAACTATATATTCAGCTTAAAAATTACAACATATTTAAACACTCATTTATGTTTTCATAATAAGAATTATGTGTGTAACTTATAGTTTTATCTATATTATCTTTTGTTTTCTCGTATAATATTCTAGAATAATACCTTAAAGAGTTTATATTTGCTATTTTGCTTAATATTTTTCCTCTATTTATATTCAATATCCTTTCATATTTACTTTCAAAGTATTTTTTATTAATTTTTTCTGGTAAATTTGCATGAATATTGTTAAGAATATCATTTGTATCTATAAGTATTTTTAAAATTTCGACATCAATAGTCTCTAAAATATTCTTATTTTTTAAAATTTGTTTTTTAACTTCATTTATATCCGTAAATATATTTTCGCTATAATCAGCTATATCTTCTATTACTTTTAAATCGGTATATACAGTATAATCAAGATTTAAATATATATCTTTATAGTTTATTTTTATACTATCTAAATAGTTTAAAACATCTTTCATCATATTATAATATTTCAAAGTATTTTTTATATTCTCTTTATTGCAAAATAATTTTAGTCCCTCATATGTATCTCTAACATTCTTTTTTAAAATATTTACTATGTAGGTTAAAAATAAAGGTTGAATATTTTGCAAGTCTATTTTTTTAATTAGTTTAAAAACTTGCGTAAAACTTTTTATTTTATCTGTAATAGATTCTGAAAATACATAATTTAAAATTTGACCTGTATTTCCAGTATTCATATACTCATTACAAGTATTGCTATATTTTATAGTTTGATTGTATTTAAGTTCATTTACAATATAATTAAATAGTTTAAGAGGTGTATAATTATCAATTTCATATTTATTATTATTGAGTAGATTTGTATATTTTTTTGCTGCATAAAAAAAGGTCTTTATGTCTCTTGAGCTTCTAAAATAGGTATTACAATACTCTGTGTTTGATATAAAATTTGCTAACTTTAAAAATACACCAAAATCTTTTTTAGATAATATTTTTGAACATATAACTTGATAAACAGATATAACAAATAAAGTTACAATATCAAAACTTTTTGTAAATTTAAACATATTAATGACACCATAGTGTTGATAATTATGTACAACATGTGATTTACCATAATCAATAATTATAGGAATAATACTTGTTTTTATGGTTATTACTTTATTTTTGATAATATAATCTACATACACAGGTTCGTTAAGATATTTTAAACATATATTCCAAGGAGTTAGATCATTATGTACAAAACAACATTTTTCTTGAGCTACTTCTAACGCTAAACATATTTGTAATATTATATTCAAAAACACATTAAAATCAAAACTATCTCCCATAATATATGCCTGAAAAGTATCATTTGAAATATACTCGCTTACGATATTAAAATTTTTATTTTCATCTTGATAACAATCAAAAATATATGAAAAGTTTGGTATGCTCCTAGATAAATTATTTATAACATTAATACCTATAAAGGCTTCATGAGTATGTTCTTTTATTTTATCTATATTAGAGGTTGATTTAACAATAAAGTCAACATCCATAAAACTTACTTTTACTATCAAACTAAACTTGTTTTTGAATATAATATTTTTATCGCTATTAAAATTTTCACCCAAAGTTCCTTCTATACTTAAAAAATTTATTATTCTTTTTAACGCACAAAGTAAAGGATATGATCTAACTGTATGTGGTAAAGAAATTATACTTTTATCTGTGTCTAAATTTTTTATGTACTTTTTATTTGATAAAAATGTGGTTTGTTCGTCAATTTGAATATCTAAAGTATTATATATATTATTAAAGTATATACCAGTATTCTTTTTCATTTCAACAAACAGTTTTTGAAAGTAATCAAATATGCTATCTTTTGCTAGATAATTATTGTAAAAGCATTTAGCGTTATAAACAATATTTTCACAAGTTGAGTCGTTATTTCTACACCATTTTATTTGTTCAATTAAATCAGATAAATCTTCTTTAACAGGGACATAATGTACAAATGGAATTAACAAATTACTGAACCATGTATTCCATTTAGATTTTACCAATAAAATAACACTATTTAAACTTAACTGATAAGATAATCTAAAAGCACTAACATGGCCATCTATATGAATAATATATTTGTATTCTGATTGTTCATACGGGCTCAGTTTATTTACTAGTTTAAAAGGCATACTATTTATATCCGTAATTTTTAAATACTCTTCCCCCATAAGTTTTTTGGGCCTTAAATTCCATTTAGTTATTCCGGCATCTAAATAAGGTATATTATTTTCATCATTTTCTGTAATACTAGATAAATAAGCTGCTTTTAATCTTTGATTTGTGTCAATAGTAACACCTTCACCTGTTGAAGAACCTCTAAACACAGCAGTAGGCTTTTTATTTTTCCAAGTCATATTAGAAATCTTATTGTCATATATTTGTCTTGCTCTAACAAAAAATTTATTTTCTTTATTTTGAACTCTAATCCAGTCTTCATATGTAGGTATCAATATATCTGAAAAGTTTTCATTACTACTCATAGATAATATTGGAAGATATTTCTCATAATTATGGCTTAATAAAGGTTTTGTCATAGAATCCCATATATGATAATATGGTTCATAACCATTCTTTGATAAGATTGGAAAGTCTCGTCTATTAATAAAAAACTCTACGTCAGGTAACTTTCTATTTTTACATAACTCAACTAGCATATTTTTTATCGCTGAAATATTTGTATCTCCCTCATTTACTGGATATTCATATCTTAATAAACAATTATTGCTATACCAAGCTGTTTTATAAGTATTAATGTAATTTTTATTAAATTTATAACCTTCTAAGTCTGATATGTGCTTAAAAAAATCAGATATGTTTTCATATGTAGGTTCTACTTTGATTTTTTCACTCCATTCATTTACAAAATTAGCATTTGAAAAAGGTAAAAAGACTTGCAATTCATTATTTAGTATTTTTACGTAAATCCCTTTTTTAAATTTTTCAAAAATATATTTAAAGGTGTTTATTTTGCATAAATTATTTAAATTTTTATATTTTTCCCATTCTAAAAATAAGCTATTATTATAAAATAAATTATCTTCGGCGATTTCAACCGGTATTTCATCACCATTATTATTACAACTATATTTTTGAAATTGCTCTTCATCACCTGCTGTAAAATGTATTTGTTTAAAATTTTTATATCTTGGATTAGAAGGTTCTTTATCATAATTCTTGTTAAAAAGATTACATTCTTCTGGTGAATTATAATAATCAGGATATTTTTGAAATGAGCTAGTTGTTGTCATTATTTACTTTCATAATTTTAATTTTTAAACCAGTAATGTAAATATAAAAATGTTTTTATATGTAATAGAAATCTGGCAAATCAAGTGGTCTAAAACAGTCTATACAATATATTTTAGTTTTTGAAGGTAAAATTGGTTTTATTACCTTTCCTCCGCAATTAGTACACATTAGCATACTGTTATCTTGAATAAAAATTTTTTCAGTTGGTATTTTTTTTAACGTTGTTATTTTCGCACTTATTAATTTTCTAGTCGAATTTAGGTCTATACTAGTTTTTTTTGAAAAACTTTTTTTAGTTCCTATTATTTTTGGACAGCATTTTTCGAGCATATTTTATATTTTATATTTTATATTATTAAAATCTAGTTTTTATACTTGAATTTAAGTGTAAAAACTAAAAACTAAAAACTTAAAAGTTTATTTAAGATGAAACCTTAAGTGGTAAATAAGCAAGGCTTAGAAGGTCAGAAGGATAAAGATTATCAGATAATGCATATGGGAAACCAAGATTGGCATCGTTGACACCATCAACTACTACTAAATTCCAATTTACAAAGTCTGTGCTGTTGTATCCAGTAGATGATTCACCTAGAAAGTATTCATTTTGAATAGCAATAAAATCAAGATTTTCAATAATTAATGTAGGATTACTCATTTTTAATTTAAAGAAATATTTTTTTTATTTTTTTTATTTAGTTTCTATTTTTAATTTTTTTTATTTTTATTTTTTTACTTTCAGTTTCTTCTCCTTTTCTTGCTTTTTTTAACTCATCTAATACTAATCGTGGATTTGATACTCCAAAGTCTTCCAGAACTTTTATAGAATCTTCTTCTGCATCTTTTTTACTTTTATGTAACCATTTTTGTGATTTATCTATTAGAATAGCAGTATCTTGAAATTTAACACCAGCTGGATTCTTAGCTTCGACATGATCTGTTAGTTGTTGCTCGATAGTTTTTGCTCTTTTTCTCAAAATAGCGTTTTCTTTGTTATTTTTACCTATAGCTATCTTTATACTTTGTAACTCATTAAATAAACTTACTATGGACATTTTTATTAAGATAAAATATTATCTTTTAAATTTTATTAAATTTTAAAAAAAACTTATTATATAAATAAATGACACAATATAAGATAGAAAGATGGGATGCTATACTTGATAATGATAAAAGAGTACCTGCTATATATATTAAGCCTGATATTAAATTTTTAAATTTGATCGCTAAGAATAACGTTATTTCTGTAAATATAAAGAACACAAAATCAGATTATGATAATAAAGTTTTTATTGGAGTTGCTAACCAAAGCTCTTATTTTCCAAACTGCAGACCAAATTTTTATGCTCAAACCGGTCTTTATATTATAACTTTGCAAAATGCTTTCTGGATTGGTTATCCATCTCCTGATTCTCTAGGAGATGCTGTTTTGTTTCAATATTAAACAATTTTTTAAATTCTTTATAAGTTTAAAAAATTATTCCACTCTAGAAAATATATTTTTGTTTTATAAACTTGGTAAGTGCCTTATTATAAAATTTTCTGGTTTTATAAATAGCATCTTGTATACTATCAACTTTAAATGTATCTCCAATTTCAATATGAAAATTTTGTTTTTGTATTTCATGAAATTTAGTTTCTACAAAATCAAAAGCTATTAAAGTAATCGGAATATTTAGTTCTTTTGCAATACGAAACATTCCGGATCTTATAGTTTGAATGGTATTAGGAACATCTAAAGGATATTTAGTTACATATGCAAATATGGATCTTCCATCATTTAGATGTTCTATGATTATATTTTTCGTATTTTCATAGCAATTTTTTTCTTTTGTAAGTATTGGCCATTTAACTAGCTTTTGTAATATTGTTGTTCTTGATAATCCACCTTTCATTAAAATTGCTATGTCTTTTGGAATTAAAACACAAGATAAATTATCTAATCTGTCGTTGCAATAATTAGAAACAAAAATAGTAGGTATAGTGGGTAATTTTTTAAAATTAATTTTTAATAGTAAATTAGGAGAATAAATATGTCTTACAACATCTCTAAGTTTAGAATCATTTTTTCTATTATTTACAGAGTCAATATACGCAAGTTTATAAACTTCAACAAGGGTTTTTCCTATTTTCAAATAAGTATTCTTAAAAAATAAAAATAAAGAAACTAGAATTCCAACTTTAATTTTTATTTCTAACTGTAAACATAATATAACTAAAAACAAAAGAGATATTATTACAAAAGTACCAAATGTGTGGCTTACAGTACAAAATAATTTTAACGATGGTATTATTACTATTATTACAGAAAGAATAATCAATAATATTTCATTCAGCATTTTAAATATTCAAAATAGATTTTTTAAATTATTTTATTGTCCATAAATATTATTATTCTCTTCAAATTTTTCTGATATCTGTAAAATGTTCATTAAGGATTTTTCTTTTATACCTCAGAATAAAAGTCAATTCCAATATAACTAATTTTAAATTTTTTGATTTATTTTTATGTTATTATAGAATAAATGTCGAGTTTTATATATGATTACGAAAAACACATAAAAAAACCTATAAATCCTAAAAAATCTAAAAAATTTAAAAGACAATCTCAAAAACCAGAAACAACAGATAAAATTAAATATTTTAAATTTTATGAACAACATAAAGATTACGTGAACAAACTTAAGGATAGAATAAAAGATATTGATATCAATTGCAATACAATATTTAATCTATTAAAAGATATAAGCTCAGAAGTATGGTGGAATAAAGATATTGATAAAAAGTTTGCATTAGAATTTGCTAAAATTAATTTTTTAAATCATAAAGAACAGGATGAGGTATTTGATTTAATAAACGAATCAAAAGAAAATGATTTAGAATTTAAGAGTATTTTAAAAATGTTAACTACTTTGTGTGAAAACCAAAAGAAAAATCGTATTAAGTTGCATAAAATAACTTCTGAAGCAATCAAAAAGTTTGGCATAGCTACTGCTAAATTAAAATCAAAATCTTTAGAACCTATACTTGAAATTGACGAAGGTGGAAAGAGAAGAAAAAAGAGAAAGAGTGGTAAGAGTACTAGAAGAAAAAAAAGAAAGAGTGGTAAGAGTACCAGAAGAAAAAAGAGAAAAACTAGAAATTAAATATCATTTTAAAACAATTACATTATGTTTTAAAATGAAAGACTTTCCTAAAATAATTCACCAGATATATGGTTTTTGGGATAAAAAAATACCTAAACATATTCAATCAAGGATAGATACATGGAAAAAATTACATCCTAGTTTTAAGTATATTTTATGGGACAAAAAAAACAGTAGGATTTTCTTGAAAAAAAATTATAACTGGTTTATGCCTATATATGATAGTTATTTTTATCAAGTTCAAAGAACTGATGCTTTAAGATATTTTATATTATACCATTATGGGGGTATCTATTCAGATATAGATTTAGAACCTATAAAAGATATAACTCCGTTGCTAGAAAAATATAAAACTAAAAATGCAATTTTATATAGATCCTCAAACTCAGACATGTTGACAAATGACTTTATGATATCTAAACCTAAAAATATTTTTTGGAAAAAAGTTTGGCATGGGTTAATTTTAAACCATACATACAACTCTTTTTCAAAACATTTAGAAGTAATGTATAGTACAGGTCCATTATTATTAGATAATGTATATGACGATTTTATACTTAAAGACAAGTATGTATACATAATTAATTCAAAATACATAAATAATTGCGATATTTCAGTTCAAAAACCATGTGTAAATAAAGATGCGCATTTAAAAAGATATGAAGGTAATTCTTGGCATGGAATAGATAGTACTATAGTAAATTTTATTTATATTTATAGGTATATTCTAGTAATAATTTTTTTGGTTTTAATTATTATTTTTATAAGCACCAAATATTTCATATTATATTATACTTGTTAGCAACTTATTGCAAATGATGTACATCCAAATCTATATCTCTTCCTATTCTATTTGCTCTTCCAATAATCTGATTTTCATTATTGGTTGACATTTGATGATATAAAATTATGTCTGTAGTGCCTTGAAGATTAATTCCTGCCGCACTAGTATTGCTATTTAGAAATAAAACTTTTATTATTCCAGATCTGTAATATTCTAAATTTTTTTCTATGGTCTTTACATGTCCTTTTATTTCTACAAATAAAATATCATGGTCAATTAAACTGTTAGATATAATATTAAAAGACTCTTGCTCCTCAGAAAATATAAGAAACCTTCCATTTGGTTTCTTTTGTATAATGTCAATAATCTTTTCTGATTTTGTCATCAATTTTTCTTGTTTACTTTCTGAAATATCTAACTTTTCATCTTGAATATATACGAGTTTAGAAATATCGACTACAGTTCTGCATAAAGGACAACTGTTTTTATTTTCAATCCATTTAAAAATACATGCACCACAGAAAATATTTTGACAATTAGGTTCCATTAAAGGTTTTTCTAACTTTTCTAAACATATAGAACATGGTTCATTTAAAATATTTTTAAACTTATTTTCGATATCATTAATTTGTTCATTAATTCTTTTCTTTTTATCAGACCATTCTATTAAATTATCTCGGTCATTACGCATGGTGTAAATTTGAATTTTCGCATCAATTTCTACAAGTTCTTCCTGTTTTTTTCTCTTTATTACATCAAAAATATTATCTGTTACTTCTCCACCTAATGAAATTATTGCAGCGGATATGTTACCAGCTTCGATTAAAGTTTTTATTTTTGGATTAACAAAATTTTTAAGAGCATTATATAGAGGTTGATAACATTCGTAATAATAATGAGTTGTTTTAGGCATTTCAAATGAAGCTTTAACAAATTCTTCACTATTTCTAATAATAATATCCGCAAATTGTGCTTCAAAATATGTCCATCGATAATTTAATATGTCCTTCATAAAACTACCTTCACATTTTCTATGCATAGTTGTTATAGCATTAGGAGTTGCGGTAACTAGCCAATAAAAATTTGCAAAAACTTCTTTCATGCTTGGAACTTTTGAATGTCCAGGTTCATCAAAAATAAATCTTTTCCATGCATAGTCCTTATATGTACTTATTAAAGTGTTATATATTGAAGGAATAGTTAATATAACATCGTATTCTTGTACTTTAATAGTATCTACATCTTTTTTTTTTAAAATAGAGACATATTTTAAACTTGTATTTTTAAATTCAGAAGCCCATTGTCCAATAATTGTCGGTGTTAATAAAATAAGAGTTGTAGGTAATTTTTCAAATCTTCTTACATATGTTTGTTTTATTCTATTTTTAGACATAACATCTGTTTTTTGATATACAAAAGGAGTATCTAAGTTCCATTCCATTTTATCTCTTACAATTAATCCGATCATTTCCAAAGTTTTTCCATAACCTGTTAAGTTAGCATTTACTCCAATTTTTGTTTCAATTATACAATTATCTTTGTATATAAGGTTATTGCTTTCAAATTCTTCCATTTTGTAAATGGTAGCTAGTTGATGCCTGTATAATTTAACTTTTAAATCAGTTGGTTGGTTAACAGTTTTAATATTTATAAAATCTCCCATCATTTTATTTATTTAAGTTATATTTTTAAATATAAATTTAATTTTAAACTAAAGTATAGTTTAAAATCTATAATACATCAATAACTTCACCCATTACTTTTGTTTTTCCCTCACATAAAAGAAATCTAGAACCAATTTTAATATATTGTGGTGTATATTTAAATGTAAATACTATGTTGGCACTATCGCCATTCCTTAAACATTCATCGTCTATAGAAACATTTCTGGAATTTTTTTTCTCATTAATTTGTAAAATTTTTACGACTTGTCTAATAGCATAACAATGAAATACTGGCTCATAACCAATTCTTATTGTTGTTGATTGAGCTTTTAATACTGTAATTCTAGCAACAAAAGTTTTAATTGATAACTTAGGTGCATTCATAGAAATAATAACATTACCGCGAATAATATTATTTTTATCTATCTTTTTTATACCTAAACAAACGTATGAACCACATTGAACATGTTGAAGAGGCATTTTTTTACAATATATGGATCTTACAACTACATTTTCGTATTCACCATTATTTGGTCCTATTAATAACTTGTCTCCAATTTTAATAGAACCGCTTATTAAATGACCTCCTAAAACAAGTCCAAAACCATAGACAGAAAAAGTATGATCAATATGAAATTCTACGAACTCATTTATAAGTTTTGATGGATTCTTTTTATTTATGATGTTAAAAAAATATTTTAAATGGTCAACACCTTCACCTGTTGTATTTGAAACATAAAATATAGGAGTTATACTTTCTGTGTAGATATTTTTTATTGAAGTTAGTATATCGTCTTCAGACTTGATATTAAAAGGAAGCCTTCTAATTCCTGGATATTTTAGAAATCTATTTATACTTTGTTTTGTTTCTTGTAATATATTTGGCCTATCTTTACATATATCAATCTTTGTAACCACAATTATAAATGGTATTTTTAATGTTACACATAATAGTATATGTTCTTTTGTCATAGGTTTAATACCATTATTTGCATCTACTATAATCATGCAAATATCAGGAAAAGATGATGTTAAACCTAAAATAGTTGTTTTTAAATATTTTTCATGTCCCGCTAAATCAAGTATAGATATTATTTTAGAACTTTTTTGTACTATCTCCTGCCATGATAGTTTACCTAATCCTTGATAATTAACAATTTTTCCTTCGTGGTCGTATCCAATTATTTGATGACTAATTGCTGATGTTCTTCCAGTTTGAAGTTCATGTGGATATACAAATACATGACTTCTTGCTAAACCTCTTCCATTATCTTTTTCTCCGGATATTAAACACCCTACAAGCGTAGTTTTTCCACTGTCTACTCCTCCAGCAACAGCAACCTTAATATCAATATATGTATTATCATTTTTCTCTCTAATTAGAACCTCATAAACAAATTTATTTTCATCTTCTGTTTCTTTTTTTGAAAGTAAGGTTATAAAATAATTATTTTTATTTGCTAATATTTTTATATTGTGAATAGTTTCATCGTATTCATTATCCGATAAACCAGTCATAACACCATCATCCTCAACACCAAGTATATAAATACATTCTCCATTTCCTTCAATACATCTTCTTCTCATTTGTGTAATTAAATTTTCTTTTCTTTCATTATCAACGTTTAATAAGCTGGATTTATATTCTATATTTCCATCTTCAATTTCAGGGGCTAACATTTAATAATTATTATTTTTATCTTTTTAAATAATAATTTTTAAACTTATAAAAAGTTTGAAAATTATTGCTTATATCTATTAAACATCTCTTCTATTTTTCTGTTCATTTTTGATTTATCACTTTCAAAATTCTCGGGTATTTGTTGATTTCTATTTAGCATAGGCATTTGAGCGCGTCCATCAAAGCTTCCGTATTGAGGCTTTTCATGTAAATAATATTCTCTAGAAGTTTTATTTGTATCACCAACTCCAACTTGATTTATTGTCATATTAGTTAAAGGTGTATTTCTCTCTAAATCTATCATATATTCATGATTTAATACTTTATGTTCATTTCTACTAATATTTGTAGAAGCTGAATGATTAGGCATAACTCTATCTAATTCAATATCATCATGTATATAATCAACTTTTTCACCTCCGGATATAGGTGTAATATAATCAACATTAATAGCATCTTTTGTTCTAATACCCGATAAATCAAAAATATCATCTATTGATGAGACTTGAATATGTGAACCCATATTTGTATTTACTTGATGTGCATTAGTATCTTGTAGATATCTATCTGGATTAAAATCGTTATTATCTACATACCTAATATCTTGAATATTTGATTGTGCGAATGAATGTATATTATCTATGTTAATATTTTTTGTAGGATTTATAACAATCTGAGTTGTTTGATCTGTAGAACTTTTAGGAGCTGTATAAGATTTTTTTAGACTAGGCTGTATTACATATTTAACTTCAAAAGGTTCTTTTAAAGGCGTTTCTATTTTATATGTTGCAGTTGGTCTTACAGAAGCTTTTAGTAAAGAGTTTTTAACTTCTTTTGTAGTTTCTGCTGTACCACAACTCATCATTTTCTTTGAAAAATCTACAAATCCAGGTTTTGTAAAAGCTGTTGTCCAAATTCTCGGAAGACGAGATAATGGTAATAAATCAGCCTGAGTAACAACTGGAGGTCTAAATGCTCCATCTCTCATAACTCTATAAGGTAAGTATGCTTGAGTTCTACCTCCAGCTAACATATTATTAGAACCAGGTATATTTGAGCCACCATACACAGCCCCAGAACCTTGACCACCATTATTTCCAACATTATTATATGAAACAGAAACCATAGGATTTACACCTCTGGCATAAACATTAATTCCTTCACATACTCTATTTCCACTATCATCAACCATAGCAGTAATGTCAGATGTTTGTCCAACTTTATCAATCCTTCTTGTATGAATTGATTTAGGAGGGTCTCTTAAAATATTCATACTTCCACCCCAACCTTCAGCTGAAGGTAACGTAACTTTGCCATAATTTGTTAAACCACTATAACTAAAACTCATTTTAATATTTATTATAATGTATATAAATTAAAATTTTAATTTATATAAAAAAATATTTTATAATTTAAGAGTTAAAACTTTTGTAGAATCATCATTATATTTTATCTGACTAAAAGTAGTCTCAAAATAACATTTAATATTTTTTAAATTTTCTAAGGCAATATTATTGTAGTATTTAGCTTGTTCTTCATGATATCTCGCTTTTTCTAAGTATGTTATCGCATCTTTTAGCTTTTCAAATTTATTCTTTGATTCTTTTTTAAAAATGTAAGATGATTTAATGTAGTTAAACTTATTTATAATATCAGTCTGATTATCAGTTATACTCGAAATATAAGGCTTGATAATATTTCTATCGTTTTCATATGATATCTTGACATATCCTAACAAAACATATATTTTATTATCAAGACTATTTATATTATCGAACAATTCCGCATATTTATCATGATATACATGAAGAGCATACTCTTTAAATACAATAAAAACTTTAAACTCATTTTCATCTTTAATTATATCTTTTATAAAAGAATTTAAATAAAACTCTTTTTCAAGGGTATTTATAAAATAATATTTTAAGAACAAATTAAGTGTATTATAAAAAGGATTTGTGTTTACTATATTTTTACCTGTTTCAAGATAATCTACTTTTGTAATACTCATTTTTTATTTTTAAATTCTAAGTTGAATTTAAAAATCAATTTTAATTTTATCAAAGTAAATATATATATTATGAAAGAAATTTATGAAAAAACAGGTCCAAAATAAGACTATCGCAAGTTGAGTTAATTTAAGTTCTGTATCAGTTAATAAAATGTATCTTTTATTATCTGTATTTGAGCTATAAAATGAAAATTTAGTTAGGAATAACATACCTAATATAGATAAAATATTTATAAATAAGATTACTAATATTAAAATAAAATTAAAAGAATTTTCCATTTATATTTTAAGAAAATAAAATAAAATAAATAAATAAATGAGCGATAAATTTAAATTTGGACAATATAAAATATGTGTTGAAAAGTCTCTTAATAAAAGTCGTTCGCATTCTTCGCATTTAAATAATTTAAGAGATGCAAGTACCTCTGAAGATCATTATCATAAACTAAGAGCAGCATTTTTAAATGGATTTAACTGGGATTCTAATTCTACAATAACAATAGGATTTATGGGAGATGGTACAAATGTTCCAAGAAAAACATATGATGAAATAATAAATGATACGAGTAGTACAGCAAACGACGTGCATAGAATTGACCCTTTACAAAAAAAAGTTGATACCATGAGTGTTATTGAAGGTATAAAAGCAATAGTAAGAGAAAGAATACAACCTATAGTTAATTTAAAATTTGTATTTTTGGATGACTACACAAATGCGAATATTAGAATTTCTTTTAATATAGATGATGGAGCATGGTCTTTAATAGGAAAACAATCTTTAGATGCAGAAAATAATGGTAAGGCAACCATGAATTTAGGATGGTTTGATGTAGCAACTACTTTGCATGAATTTGGGCATATGCTTGGATTGATACATGAACATCAAAATTCACGAGAGAATCCAATTAGTTGGAACAAAAATGCAGTTTATGCATGGGCAAAAAGTACTCAAAATTGGGACCAAGAAACAACTATACAAAATATTTTACAATATTACCCTATAAATCAAATAAATGGTTCTAATTTTGACCCTTTATCTATAATGTTATATTTTTTTCCAGCTAGTCTAACTACAAATAATAAAGGTACCAAACAAAATTTACGTTTTTCTGGATATGATGTTAAATATATAGCTGAAAAATACCCTGGAGGACAATTATCACCAGAAGATTTTTATTTACAGGTATATAACCAAACTCTTCAAGAAAGTATAAATGAATCAAATAAATATTTAGCATATAGTACGACTCTATCAAACATATATATATTTTTGATAATCATAATTTTCACCAGTATAATAGCTTTATATTTTTATTTCAAAAAAGAACATAGTACTATAGAGGAACTTCAATAGATTTAATAATATTTAACTCTTTATTTTCAGCATATCCATATGTGTTATCTTTATATTTGATTATATAAGAGCTAGGTTCATTATTAATGTAATATATGCGTATTATAAAACCTTCTTTATTTAAAGTGGTATTTAAAACACAATTACCGATACTAAATGTAGTTTGAGTTGTCACCATATTTATTAGTCAAAGCGATTTTCTTTAAATAGGTATTTTTTATTTTACACTTAATATTAGGTGTAAAATAATCTTTAAATTTCAAAAGCTTTCACAGAATAATTTATATACGTAGGTTGTGCTGTATATTCAGGGCTCGGAAGTATCCTACTAAACAAGTTATCTTTTATAAGATTATATTTTTCTTTATGTGTTAAAGTATGATATAGTATGTTATTATTATCAGAAATAATATCATATCCGTCCCAATCTTTATAGTTGAAAGATTTAAACATTTTAAGAAAATTATCAACCGCACATTTATAGGCTTCCTCTTCATTCATAAATACATTTATAACATCTCCAGAACTATCAGCTCTTTTATAATCATCGTAATGTTCATAATAATACAAAACAAAAATAAACATTTACATTTCAACTAGAAATATAAAATTAAAATTCATTTTTTTTATTCTAGTAAATAAAATGTACTTATTTATTTTTATGACTTTAGTATCCTTACTATACACTATTTTATATTATTATGGAATAACAAGATATTTATACCTACATACTAAAGGTACAAACTCCTACTTACAAAATTATAAAAAGTTAGATAGAGCTTATAACGATAAAAACGTAATTATATCTTTATCAGTTCAACCTGATAAAATAAACAAAATAAGACCTATGATAAACTCGATTTTAGACCAAACAGTCAGAGTAAATCAAATAGTTTTAAATATACCAAATAACAAAAATTATAATGTCCCTTCCGAATATAAGGATATTTTTACAATATTTAAATGTGGAAGAGACTACGGAGAATGCAATAAATTTATACCTACTTTATTAAGAGAAGAAAATAAAGATACAATAATTATACTTTTGGACGAAAAATATGTATTTGGAAAAGATTATATAGAAATTATGATTGAAGAGTATAAAAAAAATAATTGTAGTATAGAAAGTCAAGGTGGTATTCTTATTATTCCGGAATTTTTTGATATGAGCATATATAACAGAAAAAATAAAGTGTTAAATAATTATTGGATAAAAAGCTGTTTAAAGGTTCAAAAAAAATATATTTTCATACCTGAAACTTACAAAATATTTAATTATTAATTTTTTAAACTTATTTTAAGTGTAAAAAATTATTTTATTATTTAGCTTTAAAAATACTATCTAAAAGATTTATTTCAGGAGCTATAGCTTCTAATTGAGCAAATCCTTTATTTGTTTTTGATAATTCATATGATTTTTTAGAGAATATAATTATACCTATAGCAAGTAAAATAAATATTAACCCAGCTATAGTCCCAGCTATATAATGTCTTTGCGCCGGTTTAAAACATTTTTTATTTTGATTACATGTTTCTTCAAATAATTTACAATCGTCATCAGTTTTACATGTAAAATTACTTGATGTATCAGTAACCATGAAACCAAGCCATATACAAACAAATCCTATCAATATAAATATACCACCTAATATATAAGCTGTTGTCATGGATACTGCTGCAGATGCTACTCCAACATCTCTTTGAAAATTTCCAAAATTATTCATAAAATTATTCATTTATTATATACACAAAATAAAAATAATTTTAAAGAATTATAGGAATAGTTTTTAGTTTACAATTATTTATATCACCATAAAAAGACTTGAAAACCTTACTTACATTTGAATCGTACTTATATATATAAGATTTTCCAAATATATTTCTTTTTAGTTCATATTGATTAACAAGACTAATCTGGCTTAAATATGCATTTACAACTATTACAGGGTCTAACATAGGTAAAATTACTATACCTTGATACTCATATTTTTTTCCAGAAAGGTCTATTTTAAACTTATCTGGACAAAATTCTTTTAAAGGAGAATTATCTCTGATTAATAATTCATTTAAAGGGACCGGTAATATCGATGAACTTTTTGGGGGTAATACAGCAAGTAATTGTTGAAAAGGTGTTAAAGGAATACTTGGTTTATAAGTTGGTATTTTAAAACTTGATATATATTTAGATATAACACTAGCTGATGGAGCGTGATCATAAGGATAATACCATTTCCAATTAATACAACTTTTTTTATAGTAATTTATAACCCAGTTTAGACCTTCTAAATAAGAATAACAAACATTTTTTATTTCTTTTCCAAAATGAATATCAGTATAATCTTCTCTATATTTTTTAATATCAAGATTTGGTTCTCCATCAATATATACAACACAACTTTCTAAAATTTGATCGGGAAAATAAATTCTTCTATTTTTAAGTTTATTTTCTAATATATTTTTTTCATACTCAGAGATAGAGTTTAAAAATTCTTCTAAAAAAGACTTTGAAAATGTTATATCCTTTTCATTATCTTTTGTTAAATGACCTTTAAGACTACCAATATCTCTATATATATTTAAAATAATATCTATTCCACCTTCTAAAATTTCTAAAGATGGTATATGGGACAAAAAATCATTTCCAATCATAAAACACATAAAAATAAAATCACTAATAGCATTTTTAGTATCATAAGTAAAAATTTCTGATTTCCACCTCATCATTTCTCCGAGTTGTAAAGACACAAGATTAATATCAACTACAAAATATTTATTTGTTTTATCATATAAATCATCCCTTAAAACATAAATATGCTTTAACTCAGTACCTAAAGCTAACATAATTATATCTGCATCTAAACCATGAATAATATAACTTTCATCCTTATTTCCATGATTTCTAATATAAGAAATTATTTTATTTTCTCCTTCACCTTGAACTTTTTCATTTGAAAAAATAATCTCGATATCCTTCCATAATGGATCCTCGGATATTTTTTTGCGAATAAACCAATCTATATATTTGGATAAATGATCCATGAACTTAGTTCCTGGGGTAATATTGTTGCTATCGAATCCTTTGTCATCTTCTTCTTTATTTACTACAGCTGAAAAACGTCTTCTTCTTTGTTGAACTATTTTTGCATATGGTGCAGGTCCATCAATTGCTAAAATTATTTTTTTTGGTTTACATAAAAGAGTAAGATTTTCAATATTTTTGCATATATCTTCAAAAACTTTTATTTGTAGCCTGTTATTTGGTATAATAGAAGGAATACTTTTATCTTTTGGTTTATAAGCACCATATTGGTATATTTTTTGTGCTGATGTATGAAAGAGTCCGTTCATATCTATAAGTAAATTATCTATATTTATGTCTACTGTTTCTAGATCTTGTGAAAGACCTAACTTATGTATTGTTCCAGAAAAGTTATTTTTAAACCATCCCCAGAAATTAAAAATTCCCATAATTGTTTTTTGTGATTATAAGATTTTACAAACTTAATGTTTTTAAAATCAATTTTTTTGTTTATATTATCACAATAAGAATAAAAATGTTATAGAGACTAATAACAAGTATATATCATTTTTAAGATTATTTAGACCTAAAGATTTTGTAGGTTCAGAAGTATTATTAAAATTCTCTATATAAGAAAAATTTCTGGAATAATTACCTGAACAATAATTTGTAATTATTAAAGATGATAATTCAGAAAAGTATATTGAATTTTGTTTCCAATCTATCCCTGAACCTGCCCAACTAGATACGGGTCCTTCCCATATACTTAACTTAACTTTACTAGGAGAATTTGGAAATGTTAAAGTATTCTGTATATCAAGTCTTCTAAGTAAAACATTATTTAACCTCCATTCATAATATGTAGGATGCCAAACTATAGTGTATGTGTTAAAAGTCTCATATAATATTGTATCTAAAGTAGTAAAAAATTCAGCATTAATATCGTATATCATATTACCTTGATAAAAAAAGTTTGTCTCTATCATAGAATTTTTATTTTTATCGTTTTGAATAATATTAAAAACAACCATATCACCGTTATCCGCTTCAATATAAAAAGCAGTAATTACATTTACACCTTTAGCTACTTTTAATACAGCATTAATTTCTCCATATTGAAAATATTCTGTTGTAGATAATCTAGCACCGCCAAAGTTTTCTACTAAATTTAGAGTTAAATAACCATTAACTTGTTTAATATTATTTACATTTGATTCAGCTTTTAAATTTTGAAGGGTATATGGAATTGAAGAAGTATAATTATATACCAAACTACAATTTGTAGATGGTGCTGTGGTTGGAATTGTTCTTGTTGTAATAGGTATAGTAGTAGTAGGAATTTTTGTTGTACTAGTTGTACTTGTAGGTGAAGTAGTACTTGTGGTTGAAGTAGTACATACACAATTATTTGTTGTTATAGGGATACTTGTACTTGTCGTGGTACTTGTAGGAATACTTGTCGTGGTACTTGTAGGAATACTTGTAGGAATACTTGTACTTGTTTCACAAGTATCTTTTAATACTCCAACATACATATCTAACAGGTCTTTTTTAAAAGAACTAGATGTTAGATGAAAATCGTAATCAGGTTGAGTAACATAATTTTCTAAATCTTCTCCAATAGTCTTTTTAAGAGTAGTTGAACCTCCTGGATGATTATATCCTGTAATATCATACACTTTATCTTGATAAAAAAATAACTTATCGCTATTTATAACCTCAATTTTCTCAAAACATTTGTCTGCAAATCCTATAGTTAATAAAGTAAAAAACAATAATAACTTTTTAAACATCTTTTTAAGTATAAATATTATTTGCTTAAATCTATTTTAAAATCTATCTTAGAGAAATTCTAATTTAAAGAAATAAAAATGAAATTTATTTTAACAATAATACAAGCTTATTAGTTATGAATATATTTTTTTTACATATAGACCCTGAAACATGTGCACAAATGCATGTTGATAAACATGTTGTTAAAATGATACTTGAAAGTGTTCAATTATTATGTTCAGCCCATCATATTTTTCCAAGTGATAAGAATATTAAACTAATGAAGCTAACACATAAAAATCACCCTTCTGCAATTTGGACAAGAGAAAGTTTATCTAACTATGATTGGTTACTGAAACTTACAAAAGAATTATGTAAAGAATATACTTATAGATATGGCAAGATTCATAAATGTGAAAAAGAATATTTAGAAATTTTAACTCAAAATAAACCTAATATTCCAGATTTAGATTTTACACCTCCTAAACAAGCTATGCCTGAAACTTATAAAATAGAAACAGGTGATATAGATGATGCTATTGAAGCATATAGACAATACTATTTTTACGAAAAAAATCACATGTTTAGGTGGAAAAAAAGAGATATACCAGCATGGATAAAAGAAACGCAAGACTTATTTGAATAATTTCATACTATAATTTAGTATAAAATTATGTTTTCTTTTGAAATTCTCTAATATCAGTCTCTATTTGCTCGATACATCCGTGAACTTCTTTTAAGTATGTAGAAATAATTTTTTCTGGAGCACTATTAAATACTCTATTTTTAGCTTCAATAGTATCTTTATCTCTAATTGGAGCTTCTAATTTTAATATCCAATCAAAAGTATTATTAACAAGCTTAATCATAGATTCTTGATTAAAAACATCATTTTCTATCATTTGCTTGAATAAATCTACGTCAAAATCTACCTCTAGTTGTTTATAAGTTTTTCCAACCTTATTAGGTAAAAATGATAACAATTTTATTTTTATTTCTTCATATAGCCTTGTTATCCAATCATAATCAGGAGTTTTACTATTTACATTCTCATCTATAAGATTGAAAAAAGCATTTCTCATTTCTGTACGAATTTGTTCTTCTATAGTAGTCATAGTTAATATTAAGATATCTATTTTTTAAATTCAAATTTTAATTTATCTGTTATAATAAAGATGTTATCGTTAATAGAATTTTTTAACATAGTAATGGTAATAGTTATAGGATTGTTAATTGTAAAAGTAATGGAAGACTCCAAAAATATTTCATACAAACCATTTAACAATATATGGACTGAAAACAACTATAATGAAACAAAAAACTTACTAAGTTATGTAGAAAAATATTTATCTAATTTAAATATAGTTTGTTTTGTTATAAATGGTACATTATTAGGTTTAGTAAGACATAAAGGATTTATACCGTGGAATGATGAGATAACTATAGCAATAAATAAAAAATATTTTCCTATTCTAATGAAAGAAAAAAACACTTTAAACAAAAATGGGTATGATATTCATCTTGATAATTTACATTCAATCAAAATATTTTACAAAAATAAATCAAAAATAAAAAATAAAAAATGGTCTTGGCCTTATATAGAAATATTTGGATACGACGAAAGTAAAACTGAAAATACGATTAAAATAAATCAAGATGATTCTACAGTTATATTTGATAATAATGATATATTTCCTTTAAAAACCAATCTATTTGAAAATATACCATTAAGTATTCCAAATAATTCAGATGTAGTACTTAATAAAATATACGAAAAAGATTGGGAGAATATGTGTTATTCTTCTTCATATAATCATATTGGAAATTATGGTATCGAAAAAAAATATAAAATAAAATGTGATTATTTACTTCAAAAGGAGATTTTTAAAGATATATTTGATAATGTATGGGTTATAAACTTGAAAAGACGTCCAGATAGATTGGAAACAACTCTATCTAGATTAAAAAATATAGACATAACTCCGAAAGTTCATGAAGCATTAGATGCTAAATCTACCTATATAATTGAACTATATAATAATGTAAAAAATCCAAATATAACTATAGCTGAGTTTGCCTGTTATTTATCGCATAAAACATTATGGACCTATATTTATTCTTTAAATATACCATATGCGTTAATATTTGAAGATGATATTATAATGGATAAATTTGTTACAAAACAAGATATTATAAAACGTATGGATGAAAGCAAAGGATTTAATATTTTATTCCTAGGACATTGTTATTCAAATATAGGTATTTTTAAAGAACCTGTAACTTTAGTGGGAACAGGATTATGTTTAAATGCATACGTAATATCAAGATTAGCCATAGAAAATTTGCTAAAAATTGAAGATGATTATACACACCCTATAGATAAAATTACACAAAAATTTTGTAAAAATGAGTTGTGCTACTTATCAAACACAACAAATTTTAATGATTATGGAGGTGGAATAATTAAACAAGAAAATCATTATACAAATAGTAACATAAGGTAAAAAGCTAATAATATTTTTTTAATTTACTAATATTTAAAAAAATAAAAATTATAAAAAAAACAAATTGAAAATGGAAAATTTAGATTCTGGTAAAACTGTTATATTTGTAACACCAATTTCAGGTTACAATAGTCATTTAGTTAGAACAGGTAATATTCAAGAAGATAAGTCATTAATACATGCAATATTAATAGCATATTCGAAAGATTATTTCTTAATGAATAATAAAGAAAAAAAAGACTATTATACAAAATTTATTCAAAATATAATTGATATTCAAACTTATGAAGAAAAAAATGAAAACTATACTAGATATAAAGAACAAATAATTAAATTTGTAGAATGTATATATGATGAAAATCAAGATGAATTAAAGAGTAAAAATTTTAAAAGTATTTTCAAGGAAATAAGTAAGAATCCTGTTTATGAATTAATACCCGAAATAATCTTAAAAGAAGATATTTTAAATATTTTAAACTCAAATTCAGACATTCATTTTTCTAAATATAAAGATGAAGTAAAACATAGTATTAAAAATTATTTAGAATCAGTTGATGTCTTAAATCAAGTTAGCGACAATAAAAAAGTTGAACTTATTAAAAAAAATATCAAGCACATTATAAGTATAATTATTGATGATATCAAAACACACGAATATAATAGTTATAAGAATAGTATATTATCTCAAGATGATTTTAAACTTATAAATACTATCATGGATAAAATAAAAACAAATATTTATGTAATAGACTCTAAGAATAAACTACCTATTAATTTTAATAAAACAGAAAACAATAATAATTCAAAGTCGATAATACTTATAAAGTTAGATAATACGTATGAAACTATCGGATTACTTTTGCCAAAAAATAAAATACAAAGAGAATTTGAGAGTGATAATATTTTAGTACAAAGAATTAAGACTTTTTTATTTGAACCACATAAAGTAGTATCAACTTATCCTGATTTACTTCACTATTTAGAACCTAATTCTAAACCTTTGAAAAATAAAAAAAATATTTTAACTGAAAGTGATAGCGAAAGTGATAGCGAAAGTGAAAATGAAAGTGAAAATGAAAACATCGATAGTGATATTTAAAAAATAAAAAAAAATATAAAATATTTTATATTATAAATTAAAATGGAACCAATCAAAAAAGAATATATATTTGCATTTTACGGACTATTAACTATCGCTCTATCAGCTTTAGGTTATTTTATCGCATCAACTGATAAAGTTGAATATGGAATATCGGGGGGATTATTAGGAATTTTAATATCTATTATATTGTGGATTAAAATAGGCAGACGTGTTTCTTATTAAATTTTTTAATTTTAAATAAATTTAAAAAATAAACTTAAGGCGATTTTTGTTTTCTTCTTTTGGTAGTTTTTGTATCTTTATCAAGTGTATTTAAATAATAAGAACTATAACTTGTTTTCTTAGAATATTTATCCCATATATCGCTTGGAACATCATTCTTAGATATTGTACTTCTAACTATATCTATTTTTTTTAAAGAATAAGAATCGGATTTAAGAATATCTTTTTCTTTTTGAGACATAATTTTTTCAGCAACCTTTTTATATTTTTCACATTTTTGCTCTAAAAGAGTTATTTCTTGCTTAGTTTTATACCAGTTACTTAATAGGTCATCTATATCAATATCCATTTTATATTTAAATAAATTTAAATTTTAAATAAATTTAAATAATATAAATAATGACAAAGCTAACATTATCTCAGTTAAAAGAGAAAATTGCTAGAAATCCTTTAAATACAAAAGTTAAATCCGATATTGATATTAAAGAAAAAATATTTTGTGATTATGAAATTGCTAACTATCAAAATTTACCGGATGAGTTTAGCGGTAAAGAAGTATGGAAAGGATTATTAACACCTGTTTATGACCAAAAGAGTTGTGGTTCCTGTTGGGCATTTGCTTCTGTAGGTGTTTTAGCTGATAAAATTAATATTCATACACAGGGTAAAATGTATGTAGAACTATCTCCAACACCATTACTTATTTGTTCTTCCAATTTTGAAAATTTAGATATAAGCAAAATAGTTGAAGATGTTACTATTACAGATCAATCAAGAAGTGTTAAAACATTTGAAGAGACAATTAAAAGTATAAACACTTCAAGTTGTTATGGTAATACTATATATAACGCATGTTTATTCTTATACATTTATGGCACCTTTGAAACAACTTGTGTTCCTTATGACAAAAGTTTAGGACAACTAAATGAGTTCAATAAAATATCTAACTTTTCTGTTCCAACAAATTTACCTTTTTGTACTTATGTCACAGGTCCTTTATATGATATGTGTTCCGATTATTTTATATCTAGTAAAACAGGTGTTGAAAATGGTACTCCAGCAAAAGCATTTAGAATATATGATGTACATAACATAACAGGTATGAAAAGCGATGGAGAAAGAAAAATAAGAAATCAAATATATAAGTGGGGTCCTGTAATTGCAGCTATGGTAATATATGAAGATTTTTATACTTTTGATCCAAAGACAGAAATATATGAATGGAATGGAGTGGGAGAACAAGTTGGAGGTCATGCTGTTGAAATTACTGGGTGGGGAATACAAAATGGAAAACCTTATTGGGAAATTAAAAATACATGGGGGCCAGAATGGGGAATTGACGGGTATTTTAAAATGATTAGAGGTAAAAATAATTGTGATATAGAATATAATGTATTCGATGTTATTCCAGACCTTTTCTATCCTTATAAAGAACAAATATTCAACTTTAAATCATGTATCTCAGAAGAATTTAAAAATATAAGAAAAATAATCGATTTAAATATAAATGCTTCCGCCGGAGGTATAGATCCTGAAACCGGATATTCTAGAAGAGCCATGAACGTATTTAATAATTTTGATTTTATAAACAAAAATAAAATAGATCCAACAATATTTAACGAAAATTTTATAGCTGGAAAAATAAGTTTACCTAAACAATCTTCTTTCAAAATAAAAAAATCTTACTATATTGTGTTTTTTATAGTTTTAGCTATAATTATAGCTTTTATTTTTCTTATTAAATTTTAAATTGAATTATCAGTTTAAAATTAAAAATAGTTTTCAAATACTTAAAATAGGCGTTATTTTTCTTTTTTCTTTCTCTTTAATATAAAATTTATAATGCATATTTAATGCCACAAGTAAATACTCCAAAATAAGTATTATATACAAAGATACTTTAATAAAATCAGATTCTATACCTGTACAATCTCTTAATATTACAATAGTACCTAACACTAACATCGAAAAATTAAAAATTTGAAACAATATTAATACTATATCCAAAAAATAGTAGATTATATACTTATTTGTAGGTAATAATATAATGTGTAAAAAAATAAGAAATGAAAGGTCTAATGTGCTTTTAACAAAAAGCCAATCATTTAAAGGCAATATATAGTTATAACATGATTCTTCGCTATTATAACATATACCTATATATATTTCATAAATTGGTAGTACAATCATAGTACTATAAGAAATAAAAAATATAAAATCGTATAAGGTCATATAACATGGGTATTTTTCATAGTAGTAATAATATGTATTTCTATCTTCAATTACACTCATTATAAATATTAATGTGAATCCCTAAATATAAAATTAATTTTTTTATTTCTTCTTTCTATTTTCTTTATGACAATTTTTACATTTATTGTCTTTTCCATCTTTATTTGAAGAAGAATTCCAAAAAAATGTAATATCAAGCTCATTAAGACATGCATTACATTTTTTTGTATCCGAAACTTGAGTTTTAGCTTCTAATCTTCTTGCTTTTGCATTTTTACTACAACATTTTTTACAATAACTCATTTTTTCATCGGAAGAGTCTTTTTTATTTCCAAACTTAGATATATCTAGAAACTTATTACACATTAAACAAGTTTTATTTGATACATTTAATACTTCAACATTTTCTCTTTTAATTACTCTATCTTTATACATCGCATTAGTACAATCTTTACATTCGGACGTTTTCCCATCCAAAGAACCTGCTCTGTTATAAAACTCTGAAATATCTTTTATTGAAGAGCATTTTGTACATTTTTTTCTTCTAGATCAAATTTATCTTTATTTTTTAATTTATAATATTTTTCTCTAGCGCATTTTTTACAATATGTTTCCAATCCGTCTTTTTTATAAGGATTTTTTGAAAAATTATCTAAAGTAAAATTATTTTTACATTTTGAACATGATTTTGTAGCTTCTTCAACTTCAACTTCATCTTCCTCATCATTAACTTTGTCATTTTCAAGTTTATCAACTTCTATTTTGTTATTTTCTTCTAATAAATAATCTTTTACATCGACATCATTTTCATATTTTTTATCCTTATTTTCAAAAAATAAAATTATATCATCTAATTCATCTATAATTTTTTGTTTATTATCTGTTTGAAACCATTCTTTTGAGTTATGTAATCTAAATTTTCTTAATACATGATGCATTACACCTTCTATAAATTTTGCTTCTTTTACATACCTTTTATAGAAAACTATTGGTTCAAATGGTGCTTCTGTATGATAGTCTGCAACTCTTTTTTTTAAGTCAGAAGTATATCCTATTTTATATTTATTTGGTATTTCCTCAAAACCTAGAATGTATACACATAATCCTTTTGTAAATTTATTATCGATATCCAATCTTCTATCTAAGAAACAACTATATTTAGCTTTTAAATTTTTTCTTATAAGTGTCTCTTCTTTAAGAAGTTTATCAGTTTCTATTAGCTTTTCTTCTTTATTTTGAAGTTGTAATCTTAATTCATTTGTTTCTTCGTCAATAGTTTCTTGTAATAGCTCTTCCAATTTGATATAATAATCATGTACTTCATCCGCTTTCTTTGTCCCTGCTTTTAAACAAAACTTTTTGAAGGTATTAATATTAAGCATAATATTTTCTTTAGGTCTTCCACCTAATAGGTTTTCCGCCGGTTGGCGGAAAACTATTTTATAGTCTATTTCCAAGGTAAAAAACTTTTCCAATAATTTTTTGGCAGAGTCTTTTCTTGTAAATCCCAACCATTTCCATACATTATCAAAGTCAATCACAAAATCATTCTTCTTATCATAATTTAAAAAGCAGTAAAAGCTAGCTACAAACAGCTGCTGTTGATTATCATTAAAATTTTCCTTTATTTTTATTAAAAGTTTGTTTTCATAGTCCTTTGTTAGGCGAGTAATAGAATTTTTTTCTATAAGGTGTGCGATGTTTAAATTTTTCCATTTTAGTTTTTTTAATTTATAATTATATAATTCATTTCTTTAAATCATAATTTAAAATGTGTAATTTTTTACAAAAAAATATTTATTGTAACTTCTTCCGGATTTTTTATAAAATAATATTTTTATAAAAAATTAATTTAAGCTGTTTCCGCCTTAGTAAAATGAGGCTTCAAAAACTTTTGAAGAGAATAATATCTTAGTGGTTCAGCCTCCTTCTTGGCATCATACTTAATAAGCTTGGATAGCTTGGCATCCGGGATGATTTGTCTCTTATCATTTGGATTTTGTAAATTATTTTCACGAATGTAGTTGCAGAGATACTTTGTGACCTCGACTCTAGATTTAAGTTCGGCCGGATCCCACCCTGTAAACTTGGCCATATCAGATGAAATCTTTACAGGCTTTAGAAAGCCTGAATTAGTTCCATTTGAACTTGAAGAAACGACCTTTGTAGAAGTTCTTTGCTTAATACGTGCTACTTGTGTCTTCAAACTCTTAATTCTCTTATTAAGAGTTCTCAAGAACTTAACTCCCTTAGTCTTGTTTGAACTATCTCTCAAAGAAACAATCTCAGTCTCTACCATTTGAATAAGTTCATCAAATGATGATGCAATTCCTTCCTTTGTTGGTGCGGTTCTCTTCTTCTTCTCTTCGGAAGAAGCATCCTCATCCTCAACAACTTCCTCCTCTACAACTTCCTCCTCTACAACTTCCTCCTTCTTATCATCCTTCTTCTTAGAAGCCTTCTTTGGTTGAACAGAAGCAGCTACTGGGGGGGCTGCTACTGCTTCAGTTGTCTTCGCAGTTGAAGATGGTGCTGAAGATGGTGCTGAAACTTTTGATGCACTTGCATCAGTTGCGGTTTTTGAAACTCTCTTATTTGCCATTTTTATATTATTAATCCTGTCTTTAAGTTAGAATTTTAAAAATAATTTTTTTAACCTTTAAATTAAATTTACAAAATAAAAAAATAAATCTCCGAATATTTTCAAATAAATAATTTTTATTAATTTTTTTTATTTATATAAATAAATAAATATGTCATCTTGTTACAAAAAGAACGTTAATATTGAAAAATATGTTGACACTCCAAGAACACCATATGATCAATTAATGAATAAGGTTTATTCGCCACAAGAATATAATGCCGCACCATTTCCTATGGATAGAACCAAATACGATATGAAAATTATTAATAAATTTGCTCCTAATTGCAAATATGGTTTTGAAGCTAGTGGAGGCGACTCAATGGAAAAATACAATAATCCTAGAACTCCTTACGACCAAATGATGGATAAGGTTTATTCACCTCAAAATTATAATGCTGCACCTTTTCCTATGGACAGAACTCAATTTGATTCTAAGATTCAAAAGAAATTTTCTCCAAATTGTAGTTACGGATTTCTAGCAGTTCCCCCTCCAAAGGAGAAAAATGTTTTAAACCCAGCTAATATCTACAAAGAAAACTATTGCGGTGAAAGCGGTACTGGAATATTACCAAATAATGTTGCTTTAGCGCTTCAAGATAATGATAATGTATGGAGCTACAATTCTAGCTTGATGTAAATTTTTATACTATAAATTAGTATGAAAATTTAAGGAGTACTCAATAACTCCATTAACTTCTTTTCTACTGCTGCTATATCTGCTCCAACAACATCTTGATTAAGATATTGACCATTCTTAAAAAATTGATGGGTTGGAACCCCACGAACATTTGAAAGATTTAAATCCGCATTTTCTGCTACAAGAACACAAACCCCGGGTCTATTATATTTCTGTGCCATCTGTGCATATCGTGGAGCAATAGCTTTACATGGTTGACACCATTCTGCATGAATTTTTACTACACAGACCTTATGTGTATTAATAAAATGTTTTTTATGTTCTAAACTTTGAACTTCAACTACTTCCGGATGTCCAGAAGGAGGTGATGGATCACCTATTCCAGCCATTTGTTGATTTGGCTGCATTTGTGGGGGTGAATTGCCTGTTATATTTTTTGAAGAATCACCCCCATTTCCTAAATCTTTGTATTTTGCATAAGAAGACATTTTTTATATTAGAAATAATATTGTTTAAATTAAAATTTATTTTTATAAATAAAAATGCCTATCAGAGAAAATTATAAACAGCTAAAAAACGCTTATCTTAAAGAAAAATTTTTTGTATCTTATGCCGTTAATGGTCCTATAGTTGACAAAGAACATGGTGATAGACTTGGAATGCCAGTCAATCATCCTATTTCTGGTCCTGTAACCGAACCAAGCCCCTTAAATACCCGTTGGGAATATGAACTTCCTCCAGTACCAATCGAAGGTATTTTATAATTTTATGGATTAAACATTTCATTATAGTATCTTTTCAACTGAGTAACAAAATATTGATTTGGTTCTATTATGCTTCTTTTATTTTTAATTAAACTGAGCGTCATATCTACATCCATTCCAAAATTTTTTATCATATACGCAGCTAAAATACTTACACTTCTTGATCGTCCTGCTTGGCAGTGAATTAATATTTTTGAATTATCCATAATTGCATCATCTATAAAATCATTTGATGTCTCAAAACTATCAAATAAGTTTGTATTTTGAGTGTCAAGTGCATTTATCACTAAATAATTAAAATCATCTGGATAAGGAGGTATAAATCCTTCGATTACAGATATAACGTGTGTTATACCTAAACTTTTTAATTTATCAAAATCATAAGCAGAATTAATATTTCCAAGGTATATTCCAGACACTATTTCATTTGCTTCAAATATATCTTTATTTGGACTATAATATTTTAATAAACAATTTGCTTTTGTATACATATCAAAAGTATAATGAACTATAGTATAGTCTGTACTATCTGTATTAATATATCTGGTTATCTTAGCCATTTATATATTTAAAGTATATTTTTTAAATTAAATATTTAAAAAATAATATCGAAAGTGATTTTTAAATTGAAAAAATATTTATTCATCTTCATTTGGTTTATTAGCTTCTACATAACTTTTATGTATTTTCGACCCTTCATGTCTTTTTATACCTCTTTTTGAAATTGACATACCACATACACATATAATATAATCTTCTTTGCGCGTTTCATCCATAGTTTTTCCAGTTTCAACGTATTTTTTATGTCTATCTGTATCTAAATGAGCTGTCATATTTTGCCTTGAAACAAATGAACCACAAGCACATTTAATACGTTCTTCCATAATTTCTTTTCTTTCCTCATTATATTTTTTTTTGGAGGCTGCTATATATTCGGCATTCTCTTTTCTATAAACTTTCATATATTCCTTTTTATTATTTATTTCTTCATCAGTTCTTTCAGCTGCTTTTTCCCTTTGTTTTTGATTCAGTATATCACGATTTACAAATTGGTAATCTAATGTTCTTTCTCTAAGTTGCTCTTTATTTAAATCGCGAAAAACTGCCTCTCTTTCAAGAATTTCTTCATGATGTTCTGTTCTGTATTCTTTATTATATTCTGATTTAGTCTTTTTATTTTCTTCTTCAAGTTCTTGAAGTTCTTCTTGATTTCTTTCTTCTAATACCAAATCTTCCTCAATATCTTCGCAAAAATTTTTTAAAATATCAAAGTATTGCGTAAAAAAAGTTACATCTTTGCCATCGGGTAATTGAAAAACATCTCTAGTAGATAATATTTTATATTTATTCAATTTAGATAAAAGTATTTTTTCAATAGCATCCATAAGCTGAACTGATTTGCAAGAAATATAATATACCATTTTGAAATTAAATAATTTATTGCTATTATAATTCTCCAATCTATTTTTTAAATTAACAGCTTTACCAATAGTATAAATCCCTTCCGATTCTTTTTCATTAGAAGTGCATAAATAACACACATTTTTTCCGTCAACGACCTGAGTTTCACGCTGAAGTTTTTTGATTCTTTCATCTTTCTTTTGAATTATTTCATCTTTCATTTCTAGTTGTAATCTTAATTCATTACTTTCTTCATCAATTACTTCATGAAGAGTTTCTTCTAATTTGATATAATATTCATGAATTTCATTCGCTTTTGAAGTATTTGCTTTCAAGCACATTTTTTTAAAAGTTTTAATATTCATCATAATTTTTTCACTTGGTCTTCCACCTAAGAGGTTTTCCCGCGGTTGCGGTGAAACTAAATAATCAGTTTCTTTACTAAATTGTTTTTCTAAGACATTTTTGGCATTAGTTTTTCTTGCAAAACCTAACCACATCCAAATATCATCTAAATCGATAACAAAATCATCTGATTTATAGTTTAAATAACAATAAAAATTTGTTATAAATAATTGTTGTTCTTCTGTGGAAAAACAATCTTTTAATTTATTTATTAATTTACCTTGATAAGGCTTAGATAATCTTGTATTAGGATTATCTTCCATAAGTTTAATAATATTAATATTATTTGTTTGAGACATTTTTATTAATAATATTATTTCTTTAAATTAGTTTTTCTTTTTTCATAAAAAACAAAAAACATAAAAAACTTTAAATGCAAGGACTATTTTTCTAAAAAAAAAATACATATATTTTAACCTTAAATATTTTTTATCATAAATAAAATTGAATTTTCTTTTTATGAATTTCAAAATAATTATAGAATGAAAAGATACTTGAAAGATAGCGAAATAGATTATATTTTATCTTTTTTAAAACCAAATAGAAGTATACCTATCGAAAGCGCTTTATCTATAATAAATAATTTAAAAACTCGGCTGGTAAAACAGCTTAAAACTATTGAAATTTATCCGGAACTAATTGATGAGCTTAAAATACAGATAGAAAATAATTACCAAAGTAGTCTGATATCTCCAGGTGAGTCTGTCGGGATTATTGCGGCACAGAGTATTGGGGAGCGAAATACACAGTCCACGCTCAATACTTTTCATAAGGCTTAATACAGGCCAAGTTATATCAAAAATATAGCTAGTCTTATTTTATAAGGCAACACATTCAAATTGCGGGAATATCTTGTTAGGTCTTTAGTACTAACTTATTTTGGAAACAATATAAGGGTCATAGTTAATCACTATGAGAGTAAAAATCTAAAGAATAAAGATGATCCGCAGCCAAGCTCCTAAGTTCGTTATTATAAGGATACATTCCTCAAAAGAGGTGGAGAAGGTTCAACGACTAAATGTTTGTGGGCATGAAAGAACTAATAATTCTTTATGATTGCTTAAGATATAGTCTAGTCCCATCTGAGAAGATGCTGTTAAGTAGTATTAACAGATATAATGATTCTAAAAGTAAATATTTAGATGAATATGGTATTAACGGGACAATCAGAGAAATCTGTAACAGTTGGTGTACCTCGTTTTCAAGAATTGCTTAATGCAACAAAAACTCCCAGAATGATAAATTGTAAAATATATTTAAAAGAAGGTTCAGATTCAATTCAAAATTTAAGAGAAAGTGTAGGACATAATCTTGTTTGTTTAACTCTTAAAGATTTATCTGAAGAAATTAAGGTATGTATAGATAAATCCGAAGAAACTTGGTACGATACTTTTAAAATATTATATAATGATAATTTCTCAAAGCACAAAAATTGTCTTTCTATCAAACTAAAAAGAGAAATTCTTTTTAAATACAAAATCAACATGATAGATATTACAAAAGTTATTGAAAGCCAATATGATGATTTATTTTGTGTATTTTCAGATTTAAATAATAATCAGCTTGATATATTTGTCGATACATCAGATATTAAATTCTCAGAAGAAAAATTACTTTTTGTTACAGAAGAAAATGCGAACGAAATTTATCTCGAAGAATGTGTTCAACCTATATTAGAAAAACTAGTTATATTCGGAATTTCAGGAATAAAAAATATTTATTTTACAAACGAAAATAATGAATGGTATATCGAAACTTATGGCTCAAACTTTCAAGAATTATTAGGTCATCCTATAGTGAAAATGGAAAAACTACATTCTAACAACGTTTGGGATATATTTCAAACTCTAGGTATTGAAGCTGCTCGCGAATTCTTAATTCAAGAATTCTTAACTATCATGGAAGGTATTAATATCTGTCATGTTAAATTATTAGTTGAAAAAATGACTTATTCAGGTACAATTTCTTCAATATCGAGATACACCCTTAGAAAAGACGAGAGCGGGCCTTTGAGCCGCTCCTCGTTTGAGGAGAGCCAAGATAATTTCCTTAAGAGTGCTTTAAGTGGGGATATTGAAAAAATAAAGGGGGTATCCGCTTCAATAGTATGCGGAAAGAGACCTTTATGTGGTACAGGCTTTATGGACCTTAAAATAGATATTAAACAATTAAAGAATGCTATACCTGTTTTTATGGATAAAAACAATGAAGGAGTTGTCAAAGAACAAAAAGCGGTTACAAAAATAAAACCTTATCCAGCTAAATTATAGGCTAAATATTATTTTATATTTAATTAAGTATAAAATGAGGTTAAAAAGGTTTTAGATAGGTTTTGTAAAAATAAAGGCCTTTATTTTTAAAATATCCTATTTAAAGATTTGATTTTATAAATAAAAATGGAATTAATAAATCAAATTGATGAAACAATCACTTTTAATAAAAATATTGTTCGTGTATTAGGAACATATAATGACCCTTGGTTTGTAGCAAAAGATGTTTGTGATATTTTAGAAATAAAGGATGTTAGTATGGCTTTAACTAAATTTTCTGAAAAATGGAAGGGTACCAAAATTATTGGTACCCTTGGTGGAGAACAAAATATGCGTATAATAAATGAAGCAGGATTGTATAAACTAATTATGCGTTCAAATAAACCAGTTGCACAAAAATTTCAAGAAGTAGTATGTGAAGAAATACTTCCTACTTTAAGAAAGAAAGGAGAATATCAAATAAAAAGTATATTAGATAAAAATAAAAAACTAGAAGAAGAAAAATTAAGAATAGAAGAAGAAAAAATAAAATTGGAAGAAGAACAAAAAATAAAAAATGCTGAACTAACTAAAAAAAATAGAGAGATAAAACAGCTACATACTCTTGTGAAAAAGAAAGCTAGAAAAAGATATAGTTATAATCATTCTGTATATATTATTTCTAATCCAGATATTAAAAATCACTATAAAATAGGAATTACAGAAAATCGAAATAAAAGACTTGAACAATTAGGTCTAGGGGCACCAAGACCTTATAAAATCGAATATTCTAGAGAACTACAAAATGTAAGAGAAGAAGTGTCTTTTGAAAATTTATTATTAGGTATTTTTGATAAATACAGAACTGAAACAGGTACAAAATTTGGAAGACAAAGAG
>Ga0247840_10001261_pt1 | contig 50472 bp, 51 predicted proteins | sample LaCruzMarch2015__FD_192404 | JGI IMG/M metagenome (GOLD analysis project Ga0247840, IMG submission 192404) | Freshwater microbial communities from meromictic Lake La Cruz, Castile-La Mancha, Spain - LaCruzMarch2015_17m | ecosystem: Environmental > Aquatic > Freshwater > Lake | place: Spain... | reverse complement strand
GCCAAAGAAGGGGACACCGCGGGCGACGCACATCGCCATATCGAGCACGAGGAAGGTCTTGCCCGATCCGCTCTCGCCCGCGGTCATCGAGGTTTCGCCCACCGACAGCAGGTTCTTGACCAGCCACTGGTGGGCCGGGCCGGGGGCGTCGAGATCGCTCCACAGGACGGCGCCGAACCTGCTCTCGAACGGCGCCTGCGCGACGCCGCGGCTGATCGCGTTGGCGAGCCGGTAGAGCTCGTCTGCCGAGCCACCAGCGGGGAGCCAATCGTCCACGCCGCCTTTGGGCGGCAGGCCTGGGATTTCGAGGATGCGGACGCGAGCCGCAGTGTTGATCAGCTTCGAGCCGACCTTTTCGGCATGGTCCTGGCCGGGCCGCACCGGGCGCCCGTCGGGGTGGAACATCGGCGAGCCGTCCGGCTTGTGCGACTGGGGGTCGTTGTCTGGCAGGATGGTGACGCGGGCACCGCGGAACCACTGGATCAGCGTCTCGGGGAATTTGCCCGCGCCCCCGGTATTGCATGTGGCCGGGACGCCGAGCGCCCACAGCATGTCGGCCTTCTTCTCCCCTTCGACGATGAACACCTCCTCGTCGCTCTTGATGGCTTCGAGGAGCTCGGGGAGGCGGTAGGGGATTTGCTCGATCCCTTTGGTCGAGAAGGTCCAGCCGTCCTTCTTGGACGGATCAGGGCGGCGCTGGACGAAGGTCTTGTCGCGGCCCTTTTCAGTGGTCGCGTCCGCCCATTCCCAGCGGCAGACCTGATAGATCAGCGCGCCGTCGGCGGCCCGGTAGTCGTGGGTGGCGGTGAGGCGCCCGCCATCGGGCACCCGCTCGGGCAGGCGGTTGTTTCCGATGTCGTAGCGCTGGGGCTTATAGTCGCTCTGCTGGGGCCCGTGGCTGGTGCGGTGCGGTGCGTCACGGTCCTCGACGGGGAATCCATGCTCCCGCAGCCACTCCACCGCGTCGCGGCCGCCACGGCGGGTTTCCCGCTCGATCAGCTTGAGGAGGCCGCCGCCCTCGTTGGCCTTGTGGTCGAAGAACGTCCCCTTTTCGAGGTCGACGCTGAGACTGCCCCGATCGCCAAAGCGGAGCTCCTTCGAGGTGGACAAGGCCTTGTTCGGATCGCCGATGAGCTCTCGCGCCACCGCCCCAGCAAACCTCGCAAATTCGTCCGAGTTGCCCGCCGACACTGCCCGTCCCCTGCTATCCAAAGATCAAGCCCCGGCTCGAAGGCCGGGGGCATTCGTCACTGCGACAAGGGAGGCGACGCCCTCAGCGCCGCCTTGGGATCGAGCTCGGCGCACACGTGGTGCCAGCCGAGGATGGCGTCGGCCTCGTTGTCGTCCGCCGGGTCGTAGCCGAGATCTCGGGCCCGGCTCATGATGATGCCCTTGACGTTCACGCCCTTGCCGCGGGGGACGTAGCCGAGCTCGCCCTTGCGGATCGTGCTCAGGTTCCGGCCCTCGCAATGGATGCCGTAAATCTCGCACAGGGTCTGGGCCATGAAGGTCAGTCCGTAGGTCACCCGGACGGTGTTGGCGTTCATGGTCCCGGCGAGGAACGGGCTCTCGTAGTAGACGCGGGCGGGCTTGAAGGCTTGGAAGCGGGCGGCGAGGAAGTTGTTCAGGCCACGGCCGATCCCGCCGGGGTGGGCGACATTGCCCAGACGGATGCGGCCGCTGACGGCACGCGATCCGGGCTCGCCCTCGGCCCAGCCGGTGGTGGTCGCCAGATCAAGGAACATGATCGAGCGGTTCACCCGGCCACCTCGAAGGCGGGCGGCGAGATCGCCGTCACCATGGCGTCTTTCGCGAGGATGAACTCGGCCCGCCGGATCACCCGGCGGTTCCCGGTGTTGCCTATGGACTCCGTCTCGACGCGGATGCCGTAGACGGTGCCGTCCTCGACGAGGGCCTCGTTGAAGTCGAACAGGCTGTCGTGATCCGTCTCGAAGATGAACCACGACTGCCGCTCCTGGCCCTGATGGACCGTGCGAATGGTGACTTGAGTGCGCAGCATTTCCGGGGGGTGTTCCTTCAATCCGGGTGATCCATCGGGGGGTGGGGGCGGCGGCCGGTACTCGTTACCGATCCGGCCGCCGCTCCCGTCGCGCCAGCCACACCGGCTAGCCGGGCGCACGGGGCTGTCGCTGAGGGTTGGGGGCGGGCAGGGGCCAATCGGCCCGCCCCTCCAAGCCCGCCGGGCAGGATGCAGCCAGCGGGCCTGTAAACTCAGTGGTGGAGGGCGCCGAGGCCGTCCGCCGGGGGAGCCTTGGGTTCCCCGCCATCGTCGGCCTTGGGCCCGGCCGCCGACGTCTCGGAACCACGGACGCGGTCGATGATCGCCTCCATGGTCGGGATGAGGTCGTCGAAGGCGTCCATCTGGTCGAACAGGCCGAGCTTGTCGGCGTACTCGATCACACCGCGCAGGGTGCCGGTGGCCTTCCCCTGATCGTCGGCCTTGACGAGCCCGGTCACGAGGCCGAGGGCCTTCTTGTCGAGGTTGTAACGCTCGCAGGCGTTCTTGGTGGCCTGCCCGGCAAGCCCCGAGTTCTCGGAGGCGTTCGCCTTGTGGCGGATGATGTCGGTCACCACGCGCTGGAGGTCGGACGCGGCAACGCCCTTTTTGGGGGCGTCGGGCTTGGCGGCGGCGTTGGTCCTGGGCTTAGCCATTGGCGTAGGTTTCCTGATTGGCCCGGAGGTTGGGGCGGGGGATGTCGATCGGCCATTCCGCGCCGCCGGGCAGGGCCCGGTAGCGGTGTTTCTCGGCACGGGCCGCGAGGTCGGCGAGGACCTCTGGCTCGATCTCGGCCGGGGCCTGCCGCGGCACGCCAGCAGGCCAGGCGACGCCAGTCGGCCACAGGGCCGAGAGGCGCGAATTGACCGTGTCGTAGCTGCGGAAGCCGAAGTCGTTGACGCGGTAGGAGCGGGCGAACTTGGGCTCGCCGCGGGCCAGACGGCCGACCAGGGTGGGCGGATAGCCGGTGATCTCGCCGAAGCGGACGAGCAGGATCGTGATGTGCTCGCGAGCGATTTCGAGGCTGGTTCTTGCGAAGGGCGACTGGCTCATGGCGGGACTGGTAGTTGCATCTAATCCAACTGTAAACCCTCCTTTTTTCCACCGGCTGGCTTGCGGGGGGCTCCTGCCGTAAGTTGGCGCCAGCCTAAGTGTCTGGCAGGGCGGATTGTTTCCGCTGGCTGGGTGGGTATTTCGGAGTTTTGAAAATGTCGCAGCGCCTTCGTTCGCGGATCCAAACAAGGCTCGCCGCCCTGGGGATAAACCCCTTCGAGGCCGACCGCCGCGCCGGGCTGGCCCGCGGCTACGTCAACGACCTGCTGATCGGCAAGAAAGCCTCGATGCGGCCAGCGGCGCTGGGGAAGCTGGCCGACGCGCTGGACTGCGATCCCGATTACCTCAACGGAGTTCTGGCCACGCCCCGGCCGGGCCAGACCCCGGCCGGGACCGGTGTGGCCATCGAGGGGATCATCGAGCCGGGCGTTTGGCGTGAGCCGGGCGCGGAACTGCCGACGCGCCCGGCGCCTCTCGGTCCTGATCCCCGCTACCCCGCCGACCGGCAACACTGGTTCATCGTTCGCGGCGACAAGTCGGCGGCGCTTGGGATTTTCGATGCGTCCTACGTGGCGGCGGTCGAGGGCATCCCGCCGCGGGAGGGCGAGATGGCCGTGATCCGCCGCAGACGGGCGACGGGCGAGATCGAGACCAGCGTGCGGGTCAAAACCGGGGACACGTGGACGGCCGCGGGCACCGGAGCCGCGGCCCAGGAGATCGACGACGCCGCAGCCGAGCTCGTCGGCCTGTGCGTGCTCTCGCTCCGAGTCTTCGGCTGATTGGCGACCGCTCGCGCGGCAACATCCACTGACCTATCTACCAGTACCTAGATGGGGGGGAGGGGCCTAAAGCCCCTCTCCCCCTAACTGATAGGTAAGTTACTAATCCCCCGCGCCCACGAAGAAGCGCCTGCGCACGAAGCAGCGCCCGCGTGCGAAGAAGCGCCCGCGCCCACGAAGAAGCGCCCGCGCACGAAGCAGCGCCCGCGTGCGAAGCAGCGCCCGCGCGTCGCGCCGCGGCTACACCGGCCTGCGAGGGCGGGGCAACCCCTGATCACAGATATTTTTCTGTTGTAGCCCCGAAAGTCCCTCTTTCATTCCGCCGTATGTCCGGATTTATTCCCACTTGCAGCCGAGCGTTTGCAGCTGCTCGCTGGATGGATGGAGGACGTTTTCTCATGAACGCAGTCAGCGCTTCGGCGCCCTTCAAGGTCGGCAACTTCGACAAAGGCGAGGCTCACGGCGCCGTATCGCGTCAGTGGCTCTTCCGCCGGCCGGACGAAAAGTACCTGTCGCTGACGGCTCTGCTCAAGCAGGTGAAGGCCCGGCGCGACGCCTCCTATGAGGAGGGCCACCCGGCGCGCTCCATCTGGGACATGGCGCAGGGGATCACGGCAGTGGCGCGGGACATCCCCCACACCGACGACCGGATCGGCTTCGAGCTCGAAGCCCGGAAGTTGCTGGACAAGGTCGCCGCTTAGGCGGGCGAGCCATTCAGGGGCGCCCCGCGCAATCTGGGGCGCTGCACAACAGAACCGGCACCTAAGTTTTGCACACGTTCTCCACAGCTGGTGAGAACATTTGCAGAACAGATAGGAATTTTTGCCCACATGTGGCTCACTAAGTCCTGAAGAATATGACTGCGTTCCCAAAGACCGGAGCCGCCTCCATGAGCAACCGATTCACTACCGATGCCGCTGATCCCGAGCTTATCTCGTTCACCGCCTCATACCTGATCGACCAGATGGCACCAAGGCTCCGGGCCGCTGGCGTCGCCGGGCGCGAGGCAGCGGTTGCCCACCTCCTCGCAGCGGGCTTTGGCGCCGCCTCGACGGCCGCCCTTGTCGATCAGGCGCTCGTCGCGGCCGCGGGGCCTGCCGCCCATGCGTGACGCGGCCGCCGACCTATTCCCCGCACAGGCGGGTCCAGTTGCCGCAGCCCGCCCGGCGTCAAGAGGCGAGCACACCTCTTATCGAAAGGCAGAGGACATGACCGACCACCACAGCGCCGACGACGCCGCCATCATCGGGCGGATCGAAAGATACATCAAGGAGCCGCCGGAGAACTCCCGCATCTTCACCGTCACCCCGGGTGTCGCGACCCACATCCTCCGGGTCTACAACACTCAAAACCGGCCCGATAAGCGCAGCAAGATCGCCGAGTACGTCGACGACATGAGCGAGGGGCTGTGGAAGCTCACCGGGGACACTCTCAAGTTTTCCGACCGCGGCCTGCTCCGCGACGGCCATAACCGGCTCGTTGCCTGTGTCGAAGGTGGGGCCTCCTTCCGCACGCACGTGGTTTTTGGCATCGACGACGACTGCTTCTGGTGGATGGACCGTGGCAAGCCGCGCAGCGCCGCCGACAACTTCGCCGTCGAGGGGGTGCAGAACGCGAACAGGACCGCCGCGATCCTCCGGTGGATATGGCTGTTCGAGAACGGTCGTGTGAAGGCGAGGGATACGCTCAGGCCAGCGCAGATCGAGGAGGTATACCAGGACGTCAACCGGCGCGCGGGCGGGACGGGAGCCGAGGCCCTCAACAAGGCCGTCGCGTACTCCGAGCGCCTCTACAAGCTGCACCGGGTTCCGGCGGGCATCGGCGGCGCCTTCCACTTCTTGGCGCACGCGGTCAACCCGGAACGGGCCCGTGGTTTCTTCGACGTGTGGGTCAACGGCACCTATGGGGACAGATACGCCGCGCTGGCTAAGGCGATGGGCGAGATCGCCTCCATCCAGGCCGCGAGCTCCGGCCGCGTGCACGACGTAGTCCGGGCGGCGATCTACGTAAAGGCGTGGAACCTCGTTGCCGAGGGCAAGAAGGGCCGCGGCGCCACCGACCTTCGCTGGTCGACCTCGGAAGATTTCCCGGTGATCAGGCCATGATCAGCGAGGTCATTATGGCGAGCCGGATCGTCGTCGTTGAGGGGCGTTTGCCCCTCAACGAAGCGGTCGTCGCCTCGCTGATGGAAAGCATGGCAGCGGTTGGCCTGCTCAACGCGATAACCGTCTACCGCGACGTCGGCCGCCAGCCCGTTCTGGTCGCCGGTCGCCACCGCCTGGAGGCGGCCCGGCGGCTCGGCTGGGAGACGATCCTGTGCCGGGTGATGCCCTCCGAAGGGCTCGACGCGCAGATCGCCGAGATCGACGAAAACCTCGTGCGGCAGGTGTTGTCGCCCGCCGCCGTCGCCGACCTCATTGGAAGGCGGAAGGGGCTGTATGAGGGGCGGCATCCCGAGGCGGCGGCGGGATCAATCCGGGCATCGGCCGCTAACCGCGCCATGGGGAGAGACGTTGCGGCCAATTTGGCCGCAACGTTCGCCGCCCACACCTCCAAGGCCACCGGCAAGTCCGAGCGGTCGATCCGGCGGGCGGCCACCCGCAGTGACCGGCTTGGCACCGACGCCCTCGTTAAGGTGGCCGGAACCTCGCTCGACAAGGGCGCCGAACTCGACGCCCTGTCGAAGATGCCGCCCGCCGAGCGGGCGCCGCTGATCGAGCGCGCCGCCGCGGGCGAGCCGGTCACCGCAAAGGCGCCGCAGCCGTCGAGGGCTGTTCGCATCGCGTCGGCGTTCCGGGCTGATTGGGACGAACTGTCGGCCCCCGAGCGCGCCTCGCTCTCGCCCGTCATCCGCAAAATCCTTGACGGAGACGCGGAATGACCGTCGAGCGCATCGTTCCCGCCGACCGCGCCGCGTGGCTTGCCGCCCGCGGCCGGGACGTGACCGCCAGCCAGATCGGCGCGCTGTTCGGGGAGCACGAGTACGTGACGCTCTTCTCGCTGTGGGGCCTCAAGACCGGCCGCATCCCCCGCGAGGAGGAGGAGACGCCCGCCATGCAGCGCGGGCGTCTGCTGGAGCCGGTGGCGGTCCAGATGCTGCGGGAGCGGTTCCCCCGCTGGAAGATCGAGCACAACGCCGCCGAGAACGTCTACTTCCGCGATCCCGAGGCCCGGATGGGCGCCACCCCCGACGTCATCGCCACGGCGAAGGATCGGGGCGGCAAGGGCGTCGTCCAGATCAAGTCGGTCGAGGCGAGCATCTTCAAGCGGAAGTGGCTCGATCAGGACGGCGAGGTCGAGCCGCCCCTATGGATCGCCCTGCAGGCCACGCTCGAGGCCCACCTGGTCGGCGCCCGGTGGGCCGCCGTCGCCCCGCTGGTGGTGGGCCACGGGCTCGACATGCCGCTGATCGACATCCCCCTGGTCGATGGCGTCGTGGACGCCATGAAGGCCAAGGTCGCCGAGTTCTGGGCGATGATCGAGGAGGGCCGCGAGCCCACCCCCGATTTCGCACGGGACGCCGACGCGATCGAAGCGATCTACCACGCCGACGAGGAGGCTGAGGCCGACCTGACCGGCGACAACCGGATCATGGCCCTGCTGGCCGAGCGCGCCTTCGCGAAGGAGGCCATCGGCAAGTACGGCAAGCTCCTCGACGCACTCGACGCTGAGATCAAGTCCAAGCTCGGGAACGCGACCGTCGCCCACCTGCCCGGCGGCCGGAAGATCACATGGCGATCCTCGAAGCGTGAGGGGTTCTTCGTCGGCCCCAAGACCGTCCGCGTCCTAAAAGTCCCCACCCCGAAGGAGTAGTCAGGTGCTGCAGACCCGCATCCCCATCGCCGAGCAAGTGTTCGGCCACAACAAGGCCCCCATGGGCGAGGTGCTCGCTCTCGACTTCGCCGAGCTCACCCGTGACGCAGCGTCGCTGATCGAGGCCGCCAGGAAGCTGCCCAAGTCGATCAAGACCGACGCCGAGCTCGGCGACTTCGGGCTGGTCGTCACTAGGCTCCGGGCGCTGGCCTCGACGGTCGACGGCACCCGCAAGGACGAGGGCAAGCCGCTACTCGATGCCACCCGCGACCTGAATGGGTGGTTCAACGAGCTCAAGGCCAGCCTCGATGACGCCCGGACCCGGCTCGAAAGCAGCGCCTCCGACTATCAGCGGGCGAAGGAAGCGGCCAAGCGAGCCGAGGCCGCTGAGGCCGCCCGGAAGCTCCGCGAGCAGGAGGAAGCCGCCCGGCTCAAGGCAGCCGAAACGACCGGCGCCGCTGCCGCGCGGGCCGAGGGCAAGGCCGACAACCTGGCCTCGGCCGCGGATCGGCATGAGGCCGCCGCGGAGGCAAGGACCGCCGATCTCGTCCGGACCAGCATCGGTGGCGTCACCGCCTCGGCGAAGTCGGTCTGGACCTTTCGGGTCAAGGACTACGAGGCGCTGGCTGCGACCATGGGACCGCTCGGTCCGTACCTCGCGCAGGCCGACGTCGAGAAGGCGATCCGGTCCCTCGTGAAGCTTCGGAAGGGCGGCACCTCGCTGCCTGGCGTCGAGGTGTTCGAGGACACCAAGGCCACCTTCCGCTGATCCCCACACACCACCCGCCAACACGGAGAACCCAAGTGGCAAACAACACCGTCCAGGAAGAGATTATGGACCCGAACACGGGCGAGATAGAAACCGTCACCCGGCAGAGCCTCGCGGTGGCGCTGTCGCGGGCGGAGGTTGACCAACAGATCGCGACCGCAATGGCGTTCCCCCGCGGGGGCCGCAAGGGTGGGTTGCGCACTATCGTGAACGCCATCACCGACCTCGCCACCCTTAGCGAGGCCGCAGCCGAGGAATGTGTCTACGCCCTGCCGCGCGGCGGGAAGCCGATCAAGGGCCCGAGCGTGCGCTTGGCTGAGATCGTCGCCGGTCAGTATGGCAACTGCCGGATCGGCGCCCGCGTCGTCCACGTTGACAAGTTCGAGAAGTATGTCGAGGCCGAGGGCGTGTTCCACGACCTGGAGAGTAACACCGCCACGACGGCCCGTGTTCGGCGCCGGATCACCGACAAACACGGGCGCCTGCTCACCGACGATATGATCCTCGTCACCGGCAACGCCGCGGCCTCGATCGCCAAGCGCAATGCGATCCTGGGCGGGGTGCCGAAGGCAATGTGGTCCCCGGCCTACGATGCGGCGCATGCGGTCATCGCGGGCGACATCAAGACGCTCGCAGTGAAGCGCGACGAGGCGATCAAGGCGTTCGCCATTTGGGGCGTGAAGCCGGAGCAGATCTTCGCCGCCCTCGAAGTCGGCGGGCTCGATGATGTCGGCCTCGACGAGATCGCCACGCTCCGCGCGATGTTCAAGGCGGTAAAGGATGGCGAGCAGAAGGCCGAGGACTTCTTCCCGGCCATCGCCGACCAGGGGAAGGCCGCGGAAGTCGCCAAGGGCACCGCTGCCAAGCTCGGGAGCATCGCCGTGCAGGGCAAGGTCAAGCCCGCCGCCCCGACCGGGAACAAGCCGGAGCCCGACAAAGCGGCACAAACGGCCGACACGGGCTCTGAGGGCGCCGCCGGTACGGAGACCCCGGCCGAGGACACCACGGCCGCCAGGGTGGGCACGTCGGGCGAACAGCAGGGGTCCGCGGATCAGGGCGGGGGCGTCGTCGATCCCGAAGCCTCCGACGCACAGGACGACGAGGACGAGGCCCTTCGGTTCACCGCCGAGCAGATCGACGCGGCCTTCGACAAGGGCGCCGAGGCCAGGAAGCTGGGGCGTAGCCGCAAGGCCACCCCGCCGGAGTGGCGGGAGCCTGGCTTCGAGCCGCTGATCACCGCCTGGCTCGACGGCTTCGACCGCACCCGGCGCGAGTGACCACCCGGGGCGCGGGCTCCCTGGCCCGCGCTCTACCCCTGCCAACCCGGATTTGCACGATGAGCACGACGGACCTAATCAACAAGACCATCGGGACGAGGATCGCCGCCCTGCGCCAGGCCCGCGGGATAACGGCGGCCCGGGTCGCCGAGTTGGCCGCGATGTCGCAATGCCGGCTGACGCGGATCGAAAACGCCCGGAGCAAGGCCGCAGCCGCCGAGCTCGTCCGAATCGCCGCGGCGCTGGGCGTTACCTCCTCGGTGATTTGCGGCGAGGAGAAGTTCACCGAGTTCATGGACCGGGTCGGCGCCGCCCGGCCCGAGGCCGGTGCGCGATGATCCTTTCCTCCCAGCAGGACGAGGCGATCTGCGCCGTCCAGGCTTGGCTCCGCGACCCTTCGGGCAAGCCGTTCTTCTACCTCGCCGGGTTCGCCGGCACCGGCAAGACCACGCTGGCCAAGCGGCTCGCCGCCGATGCCGGGAAGGTCGTGTTCGCCGCGTTCACCGGCAAGGCCGCCCTCGTGCTCGAAGGCAAGGGATGTTCGCCCGCCTCGACGATCCACTCGCTGATCTACCAGCCGAAAGAGGAAGCCTCCGGCATCGTTCACTTCGTCCTCGCGCTCGATGGCCCGGCCAGCGGGGCCGATCTGATCGTGATCGACGAGGTGTCCATGGTCGGCCCCGACCTCGGCAGAGACCTGCTGAAGTTCAAGAAGCCGGTGCTGGTCCTTGGCGATCCCGCCCAGCTGCCGCCGGTAGGCGACGAGGTGGGGTTCTTCACCAAGAACACCCCCGACTTCATGCTCACGGATATTCACCGGCAGGCGGTCGACAACCCGATCATCCGCATGTCGATGATCGTCCGCGAGGGCGGGAAGCTGCCCTATGGGGAGTATGGCGACAGCCTCGTGATCCGCCGCGACGAGCTGGGCCGGAATATGGTCCTTGGTGCCGACCAGGTTCTCTGCGGCACCAACAAGACCCGGCGCTCGAAGAACGCCCAGATCCGCAAACTGCTCGGCCGCGAGGGATGGTTCACCGAGGGCGAACGCGTCGTCGGGCTAAAGAACAACAAGGAGAAGGGCTTCCTGAACGGCTCGATGTGGACGGTGCAAGAGGTCGACTTCAGCGACACCGAGGAAAGCCAGCTCGTCCTGTTCCCCCTCGATGCCGGGATGGCCAAGACACCCGTCGAGGTCAGGACAAGCCACCTCTGGATCGAGGGTCGGGAGAAGGAGCTCCCCCCCAGCGAGGCCCGCGAGTACGACCCGGTGGACTACGGCTACGTCCTGTCGGTGCACAAGTCGCAGGGCTCGCAGTGGAACAGCGTCGTCGTGCTCGACGAGAGCTTCGTGTTCAAGCAGGACGCCGCGCGGCACCTCTATACCGCGATCACGCGGGCCGCCGAACGCGTGGTGGTGGCGCGATGAGCAGGGCCCGCCGCGAAGTCCTGCAGCTCGCCAGCTACTGCGGTTGGGGCAACCTCCTGGGGCTGCTGGCACCGCTCTCGGGCGCCCGGCGGCCGGGCCGGTCCCCGTTTTATAAGCTCCCCCGGCTGGCCGGGGCGTCGTTGCCGGTCGGAAGGCGGCCATGAACACCGCCTTCCTCCTGATGGCGCAATATGACGGGCAGGCGGTGATCCCGGTGGACGCGGTCGTACGGGACTATTTCTCGCACCTGACGGCCGACAAGTTTCTCCGCAAGATCGGGGCGGGCGAGATCGCCCTCCCGATCGTCCGGATCGAGGCCAGCCAGAAGGCCGCCAAGGGCGTCCACCTGCAAGACCTCGCCGAGTATCTCGACGCCCGTCGGGCCGCAGCCCGCAAAGAGCTCGAACAGCTTACGCGCTAGACCCGCCGACGAGGCGAAGTCCTCTGGGCGCGGTCGCGCGCTCCTGCCATTTCCACCCTGCAAATTTGTCGCCGACTTGTCCGAGGTGGGTGTACCGCTTAAGAGACGCCCACGTCCGGTGGCCCGACACCAGCGCCGCGCGCGGGATCGAGTAGCCGATCTCGAACAGCCGTGACACGCCCTCATGGCGGAGGTCGTGGAAGTGCAGCCGGTCGTGATCCGCCATGCTCTCCTCGTTGATCCCCAGCAGGATCGCCGCCCGGGTAAAGGACGCGCTGATCGAGCCCGGGTCGTAGGGGAATATCTCCTCGGCCTTCCCCCGCACCGTCGCCTTGATGATCGCCACCGCCTCGTCCGGAAGATCGACCCATGTGTCGTTCCCCATCTTTTCCCCCGGGTGTTTCATGTCCCGGACCAGCACGCGCTTTTGAGCCTCGTCGAAGTCGGCCCACCGGAGCCGAGTGATCTCGTCCTGTCGCCGCGCCGAGAAGATCGCAAAGGGTACGATCCGGGTCATGGGGATCACGCCGCGATAGCGGGTTTCGCTGACGAGGAAGTGGGACAGGAGCCGGTCGAGCTCGTCCAGCGTCGGGCGCCGGGATCGGCTCTTGGACTTGCCGGTGATCCCGAGCCGCTTGGCGCCCTTGAGGGCGTCCTTCATCGCCCCCTCGTCCAGGGGCGCCCCCCACGCGATCCGGGCGATGGCGAACACCGCCCCGAGGTGGGACAGGTAGTTGGCGACCGTCTGCGGCTGGCGCCCATTGGACAGGTCGCGGGCGAAGTCGAGGACTTCGACGCTGCCGATCTTCGAGCACCGGAGATCGGCAATGTCGTAGCGCTTGATGGCTTCGAGCACCTGCGCCTTGGTCTTGCCAATCTCCTTCCTGCTGTCGGCCACGTAAAGGTCGATCACGTCCCGGAGCAGGGGGTCGCGGGCCTTGGCATCACGCCCGAGCAACTCGGGGTTTTCTTTGAGCTCGGCCTCCCGGCGCGTGATCCAGGCCGCAGCCGCCGGGCGCCGATCAAAAGTCTGCGCTTCGGAGTGGACCCGCCTGCCGCCTCTCGTTATTGAGATTTGGGCGAGAAAGCTTCTGGAGCCGTCCGCTCGCTTCCTAAGCACTATGGTTCCCACTTACAACACCCGCTTATCCATCCACAACATATGTTGTAACTCGGATCGGAAACGGGCGCAAATGGCCTGAAATAGAACGATGAACGGCGGTGAAAAAATGCCTGAAACGCCCGGAAAATATAATGTTTCCGTGGATCGCCGGTTCTCAGTAGCCCCCATGATGGATTGGACGGATCGTCACTGCCGGTTCCTGCACCGGCTGCTGACGAAGCGCGCCCTGCTGTTCACCGAGATGGTGACGAGCGCCGCCATCGTGCACGGCCCGCGCGAGCGCCTGCTGGGGTTCGACCCGGTGGAGCAGCCGGTGGCGGTGCAGCTTGGCGGCTCGGACCCCCGCGAACTGGCTGAAGCCACCCGGATTGCCGCCGAGTTCGGCTATGCCGAAGTGAATCTCAATGTCGGCTGCCCGTCGGATCGGGTGCAGTCAGGCCGCTTCGGCGCCTGCCTGATGGCCGAGCCGACGCTGGTCGCCGAGTGCGTGCGCGCCATGCGCGATGCCTCGGACATGCCGGTGACGGTGAAGTGCCGCATCGGCATCGACGACCAGGACACCGAGGCGACGCTCGACCGCTTCGTCGACACGGTGGTGGCGGCCGGTACGGATGCGCTTTACGTGCACGCCCGGAAAGCGTGGCTGAAGGGCCTGAGTCCCAAGGAGAACCGTGAAATTCCGCCGCTCGACTACGACCGGGTCTACCGGCTGGCGGCGCGGCTCGACCTGCCGGTGCTGATCAATGGCGGCATCAAGACGCTGAAGGACGCCGAGGGTCACCTCGCGGCGGTCGGTGGCGTGATGCTGGGGCGCGTCGCCTACCATGAGCCGATGTTGCTCAGCCTGGTGGACGGCCGGTTCTTTGGCGATACGGCCAAGCCACTGGACCTGCGCGAAGTAATGGTCGCGATGGCCGAGTATGCCGAACGCGAACTGGGCAAGGGCGCGCGGCTCAACAACATTTCCCGGCACATGCTGGGGCTCGCCAACGCCCGCCCCGGCGCCCGCACCTTCCGGCAGATCCTGTCGGTGGAGGCTGCCAAGCGCGGGGCGGGACCGGACGTGATCCTGCGCGCCTTCGATGCGCTCGAGCCCGAGCTGGCGCTGGCGGTCTAGCCCCGGTTTCGCGCCCGTCTGCGCTGTCATTGAGTCAGCCGTGGGCTTTCCAGAAATCCGCCTGCAGCTGTGCGGCTTCGTCCGCGAGCAGCGGCCCCACGATCTCGGTTGGCCGCTGGCCGGCTTCGAAGACGACGTGACAGGGCAGGTCGAGGGTAGGGTTTTCCTCGTGGGCGCCGGTCTGCGCCTTGAGGTCGCGCTCGGTCTGGCCGAAGACGACGCGGCCGATGCCGGCCCAGTAGATGGCGCCGGAACACATCGCGCAGGGTTCGGCCGAGGTGTAGAGCGTGCAGCCCTGCAATTCCTCGAGGCTCAGGTGCTTGGCCGCCCACGACGCCAGCAGCTTTTCGGCATGGGCGGTGCGGTCGTTGCCCTCCGACGTGTAGCCGTTGCCCTGTTCGCGCAGCACCTTGCCGTCCTTGTCCGCCAGCACCGAGCCGAACGGGTGGTCGCCGCCGTCGCGGGCGCGGGTGGCCACGGCGAAGGATTGGCGAAGCAGGGCTTCGTCGTAAGGGCGTTGCGGCATCGGTGTCTCCGGATTGTTCGGGAAGCGTCCTCAGGAAAAGCTGCAGACTTTTCCGGTTCGAGAGCGCGATCAGTGACCCGGACTATGCCCGGCTCAATCCACCAGTTCCAGCGCATTGCCGCTGACCGCGTAGCGGGTGAGGGTCGACAGGTAGGTCATGCCGAGCAGGCTGGTGTCGAGCGCACCCTGCTCGGCAACGAAGGCGCGGACGCGGTTGCGGGCGATGCCGCCTACCTCGATCCGGTCCAGCGTGACCCCGGCGGCGCGGCCGGTGCCGTTGGCCGTCTGCACCCGAATGTCGTAGCGCAGCGTCTCGGTGGCGATGCCGGCCTTGATCGCGTCGGCATGCGACAGCACCACGGCGCTGGCGCCGGTATCGAAGATGGTCCGCACGGTCGCGCCGTTGATCTGGGTATTGATGGTGAAGTGCCCGTCGATCCCCGACCGGAAGGTGGCGGTGCCACGCTCGGAATCGACCACTGCGCTGCCCGGCACAAGTTCGCCGAACACCCGGGAGGCAACGCCCGACAGGTCGTCGCGATAGGCGTAGCCGACCAGCGCAACGCCGAAGATGCCGACCCAAAGGACCAGGTTCCCCATCATCTCGCCCAGTCGGTAGCGCTGCCGGCTGAACAGTCCCGCCGCAATGAACAGCAGGATGACCAGCAGCGGGATCAGCCGGCCGAACTGATCCTGCGACAGCCCGATGAGCGTACCCGCATCCGAAACGATCAGCAGCACGAGCCCGATGGCAATGACGATGGCGGCGCCGATGAACAGCATGCGGTTGGGCTACTCCCCGTGGAGTTCAGATAATGGGGGTGTGGCGCGGCAATTCAAGCGCCGCGTCGGCAAGCGGCGCATGAACTTTCGGAAACCTCACGCAAACGCCAGCAGCACCGTCAGGGCGCCGATCTCGATCAGGGCCTGCAATGCGCCGATCAGGTCGCCGGTCTGGCCGCCGACGAGGCGTCGGCAAACCGCGGTCCAGCCCCAGGCGATCAACCCGGCGACGAGGAAGGCCAGCACCACTGCGACAAGGCTGGTGAAGGGCGCTGCGGCGATGAAGGCGACGATGGCCGCGAACAGCAGGCCGATGCCGAAGCTGGTGCGGCCGACGCGCCCCGCCGAAGCCGAGACGCCGCCGGACCGCGCATTGGGCAACTCGAGGCTGAGCCACAGGCTGCCTGAGCGGGCAAGGATGCTGGTGGCGAGCCAGATGGCGGCAGCGGCGAAGGGGTTGATGGCCGCGATGCTGCCCAGCGCCACGATGCGGAGCACGATGTAGAGGCAGAGCGCTGCGACGCCATAGGTGCCGTGGCGACTGTCCTTCATGATCTCGAGCCGCCGCTCTGGCGTCGCGCCGCCGACGAGGCCATCCGCAGCGTCGGCTAATGCATCGTCCGACATGGCGCCGGTGACGGCGAGCATGGCGCCCACCGCCAGCGCGGCGGCGAAATAGCCGGGCAGCACGAAGCTGAGCGCCAGCAGCAGCAGCGCCGGGCCGATGCCGATGACGATGCTGGCGAACGGCAGGGCGACGGCCATGCGGCTGAGGTCGGGCGCCTCGAACGGCCGGGAGCCGGTCGGCAGGCGCGAGAAGAAGCGCAGCGCCATCACCAGGTCGGCACCGGGGTCGCGGTCGAGCCGGGGCGGCGGTGGCTCGCCGAAATTATCCTGCCGGATGCGCGGCGCTTCACCGCGATCGGAGCTACCGTCGTTCAATTGCAAATGCCCGCCGATTGGTCCAAACCACGCCTCCCTTACCACGACAGCCCGGAGTCGCCACGCCATGGCGTCAGCATTCGCCGACATCATCGACCTGTTGAGCATCGGACCTTCGGGCGACGACGCCGCCGTCGAGGCGGTGCGCGCCCATGACCGGCAACTCACCAAGCCGCCGGGATCGCTGGGCGCGTTGGAGGGCCTCGTCGAGTTTCTCGCCCGCTGGCAGGGCAAGTCGACGCCGACGCTCGACAACCCGATGGTCGCGATCTTTGCCGCCAACCATGGGGTGACCGATCAGGGCGTCTCGGCTTTCCCGCGCGAAGTGACGGCGCAGATGGTCGCCAACTTCACCGCCGGCGGCGCCGCGATCAGCCAGATCTGCGCGCTGCACGAGCTGAACCTGCGCGTGTTCGAACTGGCGCTGGACCTGCCGACCGGCGACATCACGCTGGCCCCGGCCATGGAGGACCGGATGTGCGCCGCCACCATCGCCTACGGTATGGAAGCGATTGCCGGCAAGCCCGACCTGCTGGCGATCGGCGAGATGGGCATCGGCAACACCACGGTCGCTGCGGCGATCTATGCGGCGCTGTTCGGCGGCACGGGCGCTGACTGGGTGGGGCGCGGCACTGGCGTCGACGATGCCGGGCTGCAGCGCAAGGCCGACGCTGTCGACCGGGCGCTGGCTTTCCACAAGGATGGGCTCACCGATCCGCTATCGATCCTGGCTCGGCTGGGCGGCCGCGAGATCGCCGCCATGCTCGGCGCCATCATCGCCACGCGGCAGCAGAAGGTGCCGCTGATCGTCGACGGCTTCGTCGCCACGGCCGCGGCGGCCGTGGCGCAGGCGGTAAACCCGGATTCGATCGCCCACTGCATCTTCGGTCACGTCTCGGCCGAGCACGCGCATGCCAGAGCGCTGGAAGCGATGGGCGTGAAGCCGCTGCTCAACCTCGACATGCGCCTCGGCGAAGGCTCGGGCGCCGCCCTCGCCATGGTGCTCGCCAAGACCGCCCTGCACCTGCACAAGAACATGGCCACCTTCGGCAGCGCCGGGGTGAGCGACAAGGGCTAGTCACACCTGCGTGTTCTGCTAATGTTCCGGCGTCGTGAGCAAGCAGCAGTATCGGGCCATCGATACGACCGGCGAAGATAGGCTGCGCCGGCTGAGGCATGCAGCCCATGCTCACGATAGGAGTGACGCACATGTGGCTTTGGCCCATCAGCGTCAGCTTGAGCCTGAAACGTAGAAGGCACACGTGGCGCGTGTGCCTTCAGATTACGATAGGTCTCTAGCTAAGGGTGTCGGGGCGAAAGCTCCGGCACCACTCCCTTAATATAGTGACTTGCGCCCAGCCACGCAATCCCGGCGCCCTCAGCCCGCTTCCGAGTAGATCTCGAGCCGGTTCTTCTTTTCCACCACCGGCGCCAGTGCGTCCATGACGCGGGCGCGGGGGAAGGTGGCGATGACTTCGGTGCCGAAGCGGAGTTTCGAGAACAGGTCGAAGCGGCCCTGATGCAGCTCCATGATCTTCTGGACGATGGGCAGGCCTAGGCCGGCGCCCTGCTCGGCGGTCTTCTGGGCCAGCGATCCCTGGCCGAAGCTCGACAGCACCGTCTCGATCTCGTTCTCGGGGATGCCGGGGCCGTTGTCGCGCACGCTGATCAGCTGGCCGCCATCGCGCGAGCGGGTGACCATCAGTTGCACCTTGCCCGACTGCGGCGTGAACTTCACCGCGTTCGACAGCAGGTTGAGCACCACCTGACGGATGGCGCGCTCGTCGCCCCAGAGCTTGGGCAGGGTGTTGCCGTAACTGACCGAGAGCTCGATGCCCTTCGCTTTGGCGCGGATCTCCACCATGCGGCGGCAATCCTCGGCGATGTCGACCAGCGACACCGCCTCCTCGTTGAGGTCGTACTTGCCGGCCTCGATGCGGCTGAGATCGAGCAGCTCGTTAATGAGGGTCAGCAGGTGCTGGCCGGAGCGGTGGATGTCGCCAGCATATTCCTTGTACTGAGGCACATTGTGCGCGCCGAGCAGTTCGGACTGCAGCACCTCGGAAAAGCCGATGATGGCGTTGAGCGGCGTCCGCAACTCGTGGCTCATGGTAGCGAGGAAGCGCGACTTGGCGATGTTGGCCTGCTCGGCATGGCGGCGGGCTTCGTCGCTCATCTCGCGCGCTTCCTCGAGCTCGGCGATCAGCGAGTCCTTTTCGGCCTGGTGGGCGACGGTTTCGAGATCGGAGTTGTAGAGCTGCTTGGCGAGGTAGACGAAGAAGATTTCCCCGCCGACGGTTACCGCCGCCAGCGACCAGTTCAGCAGGCCGCCCGACAGCGCCAGGATCACCGTGACGGTGAAGGCGAGGGGCAGGGTGCTCATCAGCGTCGCTGGTGGCAGCGTGCGGGTGGTGACGGCGTTCGAGGCGATGCCGACGAGACCCATCGCGAACATCGCCACCTGCAGCGCCGCGGTATCGTCGCCGATGAAGCTGAACACCGCCAGCAGCGCCCAGGCGGCGCCCAGCACGGTCTCGGCGGCCACGAAGGTCGTGGTCCAGCGTTCGGCGTTGAACTTGGCCGGGTCGGCGCGCTTGAAGCGCCGGCAGAGCAGGGCGCCGATCGAATTGGCGATGATGACCAGTGCTGCCCACCCGGCTGCCGCGAACGGCGAGACCCACAGGCTGGCAAACACCGCGAGGATCAGAACCAGCGCCGGAACCGCCAGCACGCTCGACAGCCGCGAGTTGGCATACTCGTCGATCAGCTCGAAATCGAAGGCGGAGCGGGTGCCGGAACTGGAGGTCAGGCGCTGGCGCGCGTCCTCGACCGCCTTCTGCGAATTGCGTTTCAGCTCGCGACCCATATGGGCGCGCACGTCGGAATCGTGCATCGCGGGCTTAGCCGGCATTACGCTCTACTCAACAACGACAACTGACAATGCGAGCCTTTGAAAGCGCTCGCTACGCTTGCACGCGAGAGCCTACGCGAAGCATGGTTAAGCGGTGGTGAAAGCGGAAGGTCCGGGATTTGGACAAGAATGACGGAAAGGAGCCGCCGCGCATGCGGGTGCGGCCGATGCCAGCCTGGGCGAGCGGACGCCGGAAGCGTCAGCCCTATGTCCCGAGCTGGTCGTCCCGCCTGCTGGTGCCGCTGGTGGCGTTGGGCCTGCTGGTGATCTGGGTGGGAACCCCGCCCGGCCTGCCGTCCGGGGTGATTGTCGGCAGCAGCCGCGTCGTCGATGGCGACACGCTCGATGTCGGCAGCCGGCGAGTCCGCCTGGTGGGCATCGATGCACCCGAGCGTGCGCAGGAGTGCCTCGACGCAGAGGGACAATCTTCGCCGTGCGGCGAACTGGCGCGAAAGCTGTTGGCCGATCTGGTCGGGCGGAGCGAGGTGACCTGCCTGCCGATCGAACTCGACCGCTACAGCCGCGTCATCGCCACCTGCGAGCATGCCGGGGCGGACCTCGGCGAGGTGATGGTGACCGCGGGGCAGGCGGTGGCGGATGGCCGCTACGGCGACGCCGAATACGACGCGCGGGTGGCGCAGCGGGGCATCTGGGCGGGGCGTTTCGAGTTCCCGGCGGACTGGCGCCGGGCGCATCAGGTGGAGGACGCGAGCGGGCCACCGCAGTCGCCTATCGTAACTTTCTTCAATTGGGTCCGAAACATGTTCTTCCGTTGACAGGCGCAACATAGTTCCGTTTTATGGCCCGTCTCTTCGGCAGGCTTTGCGCGAGACGGCGCAAAAGTTCCCCTAGCCGCAATCTCATTTCAGGGGGCTGAAATAGCTTTGGACAAGATCGACCGCAAGATTCTCGCACTCCTGCAGAAGGATGCGACCACTCCGGTGGCAGAAATCGGCCGCAAGGTGGGGCTGTCGACCACCCCGTGCTGGCGCCGAATTCAGAAGATGGAAGAGGACGGCGTGATCAAGGGTCGCGTTGCGGTGCTTGATCCCTTCAAGGTGAATGCCGGCGTCACCGTGTTCGTCTCGATCCGCACCAACGAGCACAATGATGCGTGGATGCGGAAGTTTTCCGCCGTGGTCGATGACTTCACCGAGGTGGTGGAATTCTACCGGATGAGCGGCGAGACCGACTACCTGCTGCGCGTCGTCGTGCCCGACATCGCCGCCTATGATGCGTTCTACAAGAAGCTGATTTCGAAGATCAACCTGACCGACGTGAGCTCGTCGTTCGCCATGGGGCAGATCAAGTACACCACAGCGCTGCCGCTGGAATTTGCGATCGTCAGCGACGACGACAAGTAGCGGTCGCCAAGTGAAGCCAGCACCGTCGCTCAGGCCAACCGGGGTGCCCTCAACGCAACTCGCCACCTTACCGAATTCCGGTGATCTCCAGCTCCTGCTCGCCGAGCACGGCGGTGTCGCCGACCATCTTGCCCGATAGCACCCGGGCGATGGGAGAGGCGTAGGAGATCGAGCCGGCCCTTGGGTCAGCCTCGTCTTCGCCGACGATGCGATAGGTCTGCACGCGGCCGTCGTCGCGGGTAAACGTCACCGTGCTGCCGAAGCCGACGGTGTCGGTGCTATCAGGCGGTGGCACAAGCTGTGCGGTGCGCAGGCGTTCGGCGAGGTAGCGCAGGTCGCGGTAGGGCAGGGCGGACTGGCGGCGACGTTCGTTCACATCTTCGGTTGCGTTGGCCGCATCGTAGGCCTGCTCGGCCTCGCGCAATTGCCGGGTCAGCGCATCGAGCCCTGCCTTCGTCACGAGGTTAGGGCCCTCCGGGATCGGCCGGTCGGGCAGCAACAGTTCGGCAGCAGTCTCGGCGCTGTCTTCCTTGGTGAAGGCGACGCTCATCTCAGCCGCCCGTGACGCTCATGTGCCGCGTCAGGGCAGGGGCTGTGTGGTCGCGATCGAGCATGAAATCGTGGCCCTTGGGCTTGAGCAGCATGGCCTCGTCCATTGCCGCATCGAGCGCGTCGGGGCCCCCGTCGCGGATCGCGGCGCGCAGGTCGACCATCGCGTCCTGTCCGAGACACATGTAGAGCTGGCCGGTGGCCGTGAGGCGGACGCGGTTGCAGCTCTCGCAGAAATTGTGGCTCATCGGCGTGATGAAGCCGATGATGCCGCCGGTTTCCGCCACCCGGTCGTAGCGCGCCGGGCCGCCGGTGCGGTGCGAGGTTGGCTCCAGCGTGTACTTCGCCATCAGCCGTTCGCGCATTTCCTTGAGCGGCAGGTAGGCATCGACCCGGTCCATCCCGACCTCGCCCAGCGGCATCCCCTCGATCAGGGTGAGGCCGTGGCCGCGGGCATGCGCCCAGTGCAGCATCGGTTCGATCTCATGGTCGTTGATGCCCCGCATCGCCACCATGTTGAGCTTGATCTTCAGCCCCGCTTCCGTTGCGGCCTCGATGCCGTCGAGCACGTCGGCCAACCTGCCGCGCCGGGTGATCTCGGCGAACCGATCGGCGTCGAGGGTGTCGAGCGAGACGTTGATGCGGCGCACGCCGGCCGCGGCGAGGCCGCCAGCAAACTTGCGCAACTGGCTGCCATTGGTGGTGAGGGTCACTTCCTCGAGTCCGTGGCCGAGGTGGCCGCCGATGCGCTCGACCAGTTCCATGATGTCGCGGCGCACCAGCGGTTCGCCACCGGTCAGCCGGATCTTGCGCACGCCACGCGCCACGAAGGCGCTGGCGATGTGGTCGATTTCCTCGAAGCTCAGCACGTCCTTCCGCGGCAGGAAGGTCATGTGCTCGCTCATGCAGTAGGTGCAGCGGAAATCGCAGCGGTCGGTGACCGAGATGCGCAGATAGGTGATCTGGCGGCCATACCGGTCGATCAGCGGCGTATCGGCGTTGCGCCCGGCGGTTCGCGGCGCAAGGCCCGGTTGTTCGATGAGGGTAATCGACATGGGGGCATCATATCGTAGCGCGGCGCCAAAACAAAAGGCCGGCCCCGAGGGACCGGCCCAATTCTTCGCGATGGTGCGCCGCTTAGTGGTGCACTACCACCAGGGCGCCGACCTTCACGCGCTCGTAGAGGTCGGTCACGTCCTCGTTGGTGAGGCGGATGCAACCCGACGAGACGGCCTGGCCGATCGTCCACGGCTCCGACGTGCCGTGGATGCGGTACAGGGTCGAGCCGATATAGAGGGCGCGGGCGCCGAGCGGATTGTCCGGGCCACCGGGCATGTAGGCCGGCAGGTCGGGTACGCGCTTGCGCATCGCTGCGGGCGGCGTCCAGCCGGGCCACTCAGCCATGCGGGTGATCTTGTGCTGGCCGGCCCAGCGGAAGCCGTCGCGGCCGACGCCGATACCGTACTTCCTTGCCTTGCCGTCCTCGAGTACCAGGTAGAGGCGGCGCTCCGACGTCTCGACGACGATGGTGCCCGGCTTCAGCTTGGTCTCGTACGCGACGAGTTCGATCGGGATGCTGCTGCCACGCTTGTTGCGGGCCTTCACCTGCGTTGCATCTTCCCACGTGTTCGTGTCGGCGTTGTAGACCCGGGCCGCCGAGGCCGGAACTACGAGCGACATGCTGAGGATTGCCGACAACAGCGCGGCAATCAGAATTCTTATCTTGGTCATCTTTGTCAAACTGCGCCTCTTGACGAATAAGCCCCTACCGCGGGCCTTCGATGCCCCACGTGATAGACTGTTCGTTACGGTTCCGGAACGGGACTTGCCACGATTCGACCATGAGCCGAACACTCGTGCGACATTGTGTTGCGTCGAAGCGACATTTGCCACTGACTTTCGCGTGACAGAGCGGCTTGACTCGCCTTCCGGCGGGCCGTTTATCGCCTGCAACGGGAGGAATGCGAGGTGAGTGACGATTTGAAGGCCGCCGCGGCGCGCGCCGCCATGGCCGAAGTCCGGCCGGGCATGCGACTCGGACTGGGGACTGGTTCGACGGCGAAACACTTCGTCGACCTCATCGGGGCGGAGGTGAAGCAGGGGCTCGACGTGCTCTGCGTCCCCACCTCGGAGGTGACCGCGGCGCAGGCCCGGTCTCTCGGCATCCGGCTGTCGACGCTCGACGAGACCCCCGAGCTCGACCTGACCGTGGACGGCGCCGACGAGGTCGGTCCCGGCCTGGCGCTGATCAAGGGCGCGGGCGGCGCGCTGCTGCGCGAAAAGATCGTCGCGGCAGCATCGAAGCGCATGGTGGTCATCGCCGACGCAGGCAAGAAGGTCGACATGCTCGGTCGCTTCCCGCTGTCTATCGAGGTCAACCCGTTTGGCGCCGCCGTCACCTTCAAGGCGATCTGGAAGGTGGTCCGGCAGTTCAGCGGCGATGGCCCCGTCGGCTTCCGCATGCGCGGGCAGGAGCGCTTCCTCACAGATGGCGGGCACTACATCGTCGATGCTTCTTTTGGCCGTATTCCTGAGCCAGAAGCGCTATCGACCGCGCTGCTGGAAATCGCTGGCGTGGTGCAGCATGGCCTGTTCATCGGCCTCTGCCAACGGGCCTATGTTGCTGGCCCAGGCGGTATCGAGGTTCTGGACGCGGGCGACCCCGTCCGGTAGATGGGCGGGGACGGGGTATTCTAACAGATGGGCCACACGCCGATGACCTTCTCCTTCAAGCACGCGTCGATCGTACTCGCCGCCATGCTGTCGCTTTCCGTTTCGGCCGGACTGGCCGTTCCCTCCTTCGCCCAGGACACGCCGGCCAGCCAGCCGCAGGAAGTGTCGCCTGAGGCTCTCGCGCTGGCGCGCAAGTATCTCGACCTGACCGACCATGGCGGCATCTACGAGACCACCATCGTCCGCGCCGGCATCAACACCTACCAGCAGCTGCTGCCGCAGAACCCCGAGATCGCCGGGCCCCTGAACACTGCGATCGAGACGACGATCGCGTCCTACAAGGACCGCAAGGGAGAGCTGTTCGACCAGATGGCGCGCCTCTATGCGCTCACCTTCGACATGGCCGAACTCCAGGCGATAGTCGACTTCTATTCGAGCCCCGCCGGCATCAAGCTCTCGAAGGCCAACTCCGAGCTGAACCTCTCGGTGCAGCGCATCATGAATATCTACTCGGTGAACCTCTCCAAGGAGTTCTTCGCCAAGGTGCGCGCCGAGCTGAAGGCCCAGGGTATCGACAGCTGAGGTCAGCCGACCTATCTGCCAAAGGCCCCGCCGGTGCGGGGCCTTTTTTCTTGTTCGGGGGTATCGATGAGCGACAGCTATGATCTGGTGGTGATCGGCGCGGGGTCGGGCGGCGTGCGGGCGGCGCGGATCGCCGGCGGCTACGGCGCGCGCGTCGCCATCATCGAGGAGTACCGGGTCGGCGGTACCTGCGTCATCCGCGGCTGCGTGCCCAAGAAGCTGTTCGTCTACGGCGCTCGCTTCCGCGAGCTGTTCGACCTCGCCCCCACCTTCGGCTGGACCGTGGAGGCCAGCTTCGACTGGCCGACGCTGCTGGCCAACAAGGACAAGGAGATCGACCGGCTGGAAAAGGCCTATGTCTCCGGCCTCGATGGCGCGAAGGTCGACATCATCCGCGATCGCGCGGTCCTCGCGGGCCCGAACACGGTGACGCTCGGGTCGGGGCGCGAACTGACCGCCAGCACCGTTCTTGTCGCCACCGGCGCCCGTCCCTTTGTGCCGGATATTCCCGGGCGTGAACTCGGCATCACCTCCAACGAGGCGTTCCACCTCGCGAAGCTGCCCCACTCCATCCTGATCGAAGGCGGCGGCTACGTGGCCGTGGAGTTCGCGACCATCTTCGCCGGGCTGGGCGTGGCAACGACCATCGTCTATCGCGGCGAGCAGGTGCTGCGCGGCTTTGACCACGACATGCGCGAGGGACTCGAAGCCGGGCTGCAGACGCGCGGTATCCGCCTCATCTACCAGACGAGCATCAGGTCACTGCGCCAGGCCGGCGACGACATCGTGGCCAGCTTCTCGGACGGGGTGGAGGCGCCGTTCGGCGCCGTGATGTTCGCGACCGGCCGTTCGCCCAACAGCGCGGGCCTCAGTCTCGAGGCGGCGGGCGTCGCGACCGACGGCTACGGCGCGATCAAGGTCGATACGTTCTCGCAGACCTCGGTGCCCTCGATCTACGCCGTTGGCGACGTCACCAACCGCGCGCAGCTGACCCCGATCGCCATCCGCGAGGGACACGCCTTCGCCGATACCGTGTTCGGCGACAGGCCGACCGCGGTCGACCACTCGCTGATCGGCACCGCGGTGTTCGCCGACCCCGAGGTCGCGACCGTCGGGCTCGCCGAGCATGATGCGGCGACCCATGGCGACATCGATGTCTACGTCGCCCGCTTCCGGCCGATGATGAACACGCTGTCGGGCAAGTCCGAGCGGATGATCATGAAGCTGATCACGCTGAAGGACGGCGGCAAGGTGCTTGGCGTCCACATCCTCGGCCCCGGCGCCGCCGAGATCGTGCAGATGGCGGCGATCCCCATGGCCATGGGCGCCACGAAGGCCGATTTCGACCGCGCCATCGCCATGCATCCGACGGCCGCCGAAGAACTGGTGACGTTCAAGAAGCCGACCTATGTCTACCGCGACGGGGCGAAGGTGTGAGCGCGCCGAGGCTTCACACTGCCACGTCCGCCTGATATTCCGGCGCGCGACCGGAGGAATTGGGTATGACGACGAGTAACTGGACACCGCAAAGCTGGCGCGACAAGCCGATCCTGCAGGTGCCGGCCTATCCGGATCAGGCAAAGCTCGAGGCTGCCGAGGCGCAGCTGAAGAAGTTCCCGCCGCTGGTGTTCGCCGGCGAGGCGCGCGACCTGAAGCATCAGCTCCGCGACGTGGCCGAGGGCAGGGCGTTCCTGCTGCAGGGCGGCGACTGCGCCGAGAGCTTCGCCGAGCACGGCGCCGACCATATCCGCGATTTCTTCCGCGTCTTCCTGCAGATGGCGATCGTGCTGACCCACGGGGCGAGCAAGCCGGTGGTGAAGGTCGGGCGCATCGCCGGCCAGTTCGCCAAGCCGCGCTCGGCCGATACCGAGACCATCGACGGCGTGACGCTGCCTTCCTACCGTGGCGACATCATCAACGACATCGCCTTCACGCCCGAAGCGCGCATTCCCGACCCGGAGCGGCTGCTGCTCGCCTACCGGCAGTCGGCGGCGACGCTGAACCTGCTGCGCGCCTTCGCCTCGGGCGGCTATGCTGACCTGACCCGCGTCCACGAGTGGACCATGGGCTTCATGAAGGACAGCCAAGCCTATCCGCGCTTCGAGCAGTTGGCGCAGAAGATCGACGACGCTATCGACTTCATGCGCGCCCTCGGGCTGACCGGCGAGAACACGCCGTCGCTGCGCGAGACCAAGTTCTACACCAGCCACGAGGCGCTGCTGCTCGGCTACGAGGAGGCGCTGACCCGCCGCGACTCGATCACCGGCGAGTACTACGCTACCTCCGGCCACATGCTGTGGATCGGCGACCGCACCCGCCAGCCCGATGGCGCGCATGTCGAGTATTTCTCCGGCATCCGCAACCCGATCGGCATCAAGTGCGGCCCGAGCCTCGCTTCTGACGACCTGTTGCGCCTGCTCGACAAGCTGAACCCCGACAACCGCGCCGGCCGCATCACGCTGATCTCGCGCTTCGGTTCGGACAAGGTAGAGGAACACCTGCCGCGCCTCGTAGACGCAGTGAAGCGCTCCGGCCAGACGGTGGTCTGGTGCTGCGACCCGATGCACGGCAACACCGTCAAGGCCTCGAGCGGCTACAAGACCCGGCCCTTCGAGCGCGTGTTGTCGGAAGTGAAGAGCTTCTTCGACGTGCACCGCGGCCTCGGCACCCACGCCGGCGGCATCCACATCGAGATGACCGGCGACGACGTCACCGAGTGCACCGGTGGCGGCGTGGCGGCGATCACCGAGGCCGGCCTCTCCGACCGCTACCACACCTATTGCGACCCGCGGCTCAACGCCAGCCAGGCGCTGGAACTGGCCTTCCTCGTTGCAGAGGAGTTGCGGGCGCAGCGTCCGGCGCGCGAGCGCGTGGTGGCGGCGGAGTAAACCGCCCGACCGAATAAGGTGCAATGCGGGCTCAACCAGGCGGGGTATTCTGGCGTTGTTGAACCGCCAGTGCGTTCCAGGTGGACGCAACGCGTCACTGGAGCGTGCATGCCAGATACCCTCTTCCCGCTTGCAGATGAAGCGGCAAGGACCAGATTGAGCCAGGACGAGCTGGTCCGGCTCACCGACAGCTTCTGCTGGCGCCAGACTGGTTCGGCTCCCGGCCGATGGCGCTGAGCGTCGAGGGGCGCAGCTCAGGCGCACCCTGACGCGACATTGGGAGCAGGGCCGCCTCGTGGCGGAGGTGGCGATGCCCCCGCAGCTGCGCTGAGGCGCAGGTCAGCCGCGCTCCTGTAGATGACTTAACAAAACGTACATTCGGCCAGTCCCGCCATGCACTTACATGGCGCCCGCTTGCATATGGCAAAAGCGCTTAGCGGAACATTAACCCTAACGGAGCATAAAGGAGGCAGTAGAGTAGTCGTTGCGGAGTTTGTTCGATGTCGCGCCTGGCACCGAGTATCGCCATCCTGATCGCCGCCTCGGCGGGTCTGCCTGCCATTGCCGCCGATCCGGGCGAAGACTGGGGCGGGGAGATGGATTTCCGCTCCGGCTACCAGACCTATGGGCCCAAGGACTGGAACGCGATCGGCGAAGACGACGACGGCATCCACTTCGAGACGGGCCTGCGGTACTGGTACTCGATGGGTACGCAGAACTTCGAGGCCGCAGGGGAGACCTTCGACTCGACCGATACGGCGCATTCGGGCGAAGCCCACCTGCGGATCGAGGATGATGCCACCGCTACCTATGTGAAGGGCTGGTTCGGCTACACCGCGGCGATCGCCGGCGAGCACGAGGACCCCAACGGCCTGGGCGACATCGTCGACGGCAGCATGACTTATGCGGGCGCCGATTTCGGCTGGAACATGTTCAACGATGGCCAGGGCAACGGTGCTGGCGGCTTCGTCGGCTACAACTACTGGAACAACTCACCCCGCACCTCGCGCACCAGCTTCACCACGGCCGAGGGGTCCGGCGACATCAGCTATGATGCCGATAGCGGCATCTGGGGTCTGCCGGGCGACAGCATGGACGACCGCATCGAGTATCACATGCTGCGGCTGGGCCTGAGCGGCAAGGCTGAGTTCAGCAATTTCTTCGACATCTCCGCCGAAGTCGCTGCAGTGCCCTACGCCACCGTCGAAGGCGTGCTGGGCGGCCACGATGCCGGCTTTGACGGCTACCTCGGCCCCTATCCGGGCTGCGCGCTGGGCGATCCATGCTCGGCCTACGTCTTCAAGGGCTCGGAAACCTCGGTCGAGGGCTGGGGCTATGGCGCCATGGGCGAGATCATGGCCGGCATCCACCCCACGGAGAACCTGACGCTTCGCCTGGGCGGTCGCGCCTGGTATGTGCAGGGCACCTACGACGCCACCTGGCGCCAGGTCACCGTGGCCCCGCCGGTCGAACAGCCGCCCGAGGGCGATCCGCCGGCACCGCCCGATCCGCTCTACTCGGCGCCTGACCTGAGCCAGGGCTACGTCATCTCGACCGAGAACCCGTTCTCCGCCCTCCGCTTCGGCCTCCTCGCCGAGCTGACCTACTCCTTCTGAGCCGATCCCCTGCGACCCGCTCCCGCCTTGCCGAGCAAGGGGGGAGCGGCTAAGTCTCGCCGCGTTCTCTCCTGCGGCGGACTTGTCCCGTGACCGATCGACTTCGCATTGCGCTTGCCCAGCTCAACCCCACGGTCGGCGCCATCGCGCAGAACCTGCAGCTGGCGAAGGAAACGCTGCAGCAGGCGGTCGACAGGCAGGCCGATATCCTGCTGTTCCCCGAACTGTTCATCACCGGCTATTTCCCCGACGACCTGCTGTTCAAGCCGCGCTTCGTCGCCGACGCCATGGAAGCCGCCGAAGAGTTCGCGCGCGCGACCGCAGGAACCAATGTCACCGCGATCATGCCCTGCGTCTGGCAGAATGGCGGCACGCTGTTCAACGCCGCGCTGGTGTGCGAGGGCGGTGAGATCATTGCCCGCCGTTTCAAGCGCGAACTGCCCAACGACGACATCTTCTACGAGAAGCGCTATTTCGAGCGCGCCGAGCTGCAGGAGCCGGTGACGATCAAGGGCGTCTCGATCGGCATCCCGATCTGCGAGGATATCTGGCACCCCGACGTCTCTGCCCACCTCGTCGACCATGGCGCGCAGCTGCTGCTCTGCCCCAACGGCTCGCCCTATTGGCGCAACAAGCAGGCCACCCGCTACAAGCTGGTGCGCGACCGCGTCGCCGAGGACAACGTGCCGCTGCTCTACCTCAACCAGGTCGGCGGACAGGACGAGCTGGTCTATGATGGCGCGAGCTTCGCCGTCGAGCCTGGCGGCCGGCTCGTCGTGCAGGCGAAGAGCTTCGAGCCCGAGCTGCTGATCTCCAGCTGGCACCGCACCCCCGATGGCTGGCGCTCGACCGACGACCGCGTCGAGCAGCTCTCGTCGGTGGACGAAGCGCCGTGGCGCGCCTGCGTGCTGGGGCTGCGCGATTATGTGCTCAAGAACGGTTTCAAGCATGTGCTGCTCGGCCTCTCGGGCGGCATCGACAGCGCCGTGGTTGCCGCGATCGCGGTCGATGCGATCGGCGCCGACAACGTCCACTGCCTGATGCTGCCCTACCGCTACACCTCGCCCGAAAGCCTGGCCGACGCCGAGGATTGCGCCCGCCGTTTGGGCGTGAAGTACGATGTCGTGTCGATCGGCGACCCGGTCGAGGCGGCGCTCGCCGAACTCGCCCCGGTGTTCGGCAATCGTGTCCCGGACCTCACCGAGGAGAACATCCAGTCGCGCATGCGCGGCGTGTACCTGATGGCGGTGTCGAACAAGCTTGGCGGCCTGCTGCTCACCACGGGCAACAAGTCGGAGATGGCGGTCGGCTACGCCACCATCTATGGCGACATGAATGGCGGCTTCAACCCGATCAAGGACATGCTGAAAATGCGTGTCTACGAGCTCGCCGACTGGCGCAACAAACACAAGCCGGCCGACTGCCTCGGACCCTCGGGCGAGGTGATCACCCAGAACATCATCGACAAGGCCCCCACCGCCGAGCTGCGCGAGAACCAGAAGGACCAGGACTCGCTGCCGCCTTACCCCATCCTCGACGAAATCCTCGTCGGGCTGGTGGAGAAGGAACTGTCGCTGGCGGAAATCGTGGCCAACGGGGAAGGGCGCTTCGATCTCGCACTTGTGCAAAGGATAGCGCGGCTCACCAACATCGCCGAATACAAGCGCCGCCAATCGGCCCCGGGGGTGAAGATCACCCGCAAGGCCTTCGGGCTGGGGCGGCGCTACCCGATCACCAACGGCTATCGCGATGTGCACACGGCGGTCGGCGGGACCGAGACGATCGACAGCAAGGGGCTGGAGTAGTGCATTCGGTGCCTCGAGCCTACCCCCACCCTAGCTGCGCTAACTCGCTGCGCTCGCAAGCTGCGCTACCCTCCCCACAAGGGGGAGGGAGACGAAGGAACCGAAGCCGCGATGGCGAGCCCTCCCTCCCCCTTGTGGGGAGGGTAGTGGAACTAGGAGCGAAGCGACGTAGTGGAACTAGGGTGGGGGTGCCCTTCCCATGACCATGACCCCCATCGTCCGCTACGCCCCGTCCCCTACCGGCCGCCTGCATCTCGGCAATGCCCGCCCGGCGCTGCTGAACTGGCTTTTCGCCAAGTCCCGGTCCGGCCGCTACATCCTTCGCCTCGACGACACCGACCGCGCGCGCTCGACCGAAGTGTTCGCGGCGGGCATCGAGACCGACCTTGCCTGGCTCGGCATCACGCCTGACCTGAAGGTCCGCCAGTCCGACCGCACCGCGCTTTACGACAATGCCCGCGACCGCCTCATCGCATCGGGCCGCCTCTACCCGGCCTGGGAGACCGAAGAGGAACTGGACACCAAGCGCGCCCGCGCCCGGCTGCTCGGCCGCCCGCCGGTCTATGACCGCGCGGCGCTCAACCTCACGCCCGAGCAGAAGGCGAAGTACGAGGCCGAGGGCCGCACGCCGCACTGGCGCTTCAGGCTCGATGGCAAGCCGGTACACTTCGACGACCTGATCAAGGGGCCGCAGACGGTCAACACCGCCTCGATGTCCGATCCGGTGCTGATCCGGGCCGATGGCAGCTACCTCTACACGCTGCCCTCGGTGGTGGACGACATCGACCTCGGCATCACCCATGTCATCCGCGGCGAGGATCATGTGTCGAACACCGGCACCCAGATCGAGATATTCGAGGCGCTGGGCGGCGCCGTGCCGTCCTTCGCCCACCACAACCTGCTGACCGGCGCGGATGGCGAGGGGTTGTCGAAGCGGCTCGGCTCGCTGTCGCTCATGGATTTGCGCGAGGCCGGCTACGAACCGATGGCCGTCGCCATCATGGCGGTGCTCACCGGCACCTCGCTGCCGATCGAGCCCTACGCCGACCTCGCGGCGATCGCGGCCTCGTTCGATCTGTCGACCGTTTCCCTCGGCTCGGCGCGCTTCGATCCGGCCGAACTCGACAGCCTCAACGCGCGCATCCTGCACGCCATGCCCTACGCGGCGGCCGAACCACGGCTGTCAGCGCTGGGCCTCGCGTCCGAGCCACTATGGCTCGCCCTGTGCGGCAACCTTGCCCGCTTTGCCGATATTGCCGACCTCGCAACCCTGGTGACGGGGCCGGTCACGCCCGTGGTGGCCGACGAGGACCGCGACTACCTGGCGACGGCGAAGGACCTGCTGCCGGCCGAGCCCTACGACGAAACCACCTGGTCGGTGTGGACCACGGCACTGAAGGAGCGGACGGGCCGCAAGGGCAGGGGGTTGTTCCACCCGCTGCGGCTGGCACTGACCGGCCGCGAGCAGGGGCCCGAACTCAGGGCGCTGCTGCCTCTACTTGGGCGTAAGGCGTGTCTGGACCGACTACCCTGACGCGCTTGCCGCCGAAGCTGACCACCCGCGCCGGCTCGACCGCCGCGACAGTCGCCGATACCGGCACCGCCACCACCACCGGCGTCTCGCCGGGCGCCGCAGGACGCGGGCGCGGCAGCGGCACGTCGATATAGGTCACCGCCGCCACCGTCGCGGCCGCTGGGGCCTCGACGAACGTGGTGATGTTGCGGGGGTCACGCACCGGCAGCGGGAAGGTCGCGCCCTCATGGGTGATCATGGCGCGCGTCGTTCCATCGGCCAGCGTCGCGACGCTTACGTCGCCGCCCGTCACCTGCTGCTGGCACTTGGCCGTCGTGTCGAACTCGGTGCGGAACTTGAACGCCGTCGGCAGTGAGGCGTAGGGCTCGCCGAACTGGTTGACCATCTGCTCGGGCTCCTGCCCGGGATTGTCGTAGTAGTAGAGGTCCACGTCGAGGGCCGGGCACATGGCGCGGCACTGCTCGGCATCGTTGGGGATATAGTCGGTCAGGGTGGAATAGCTGATCGGCCAGTAGAAGCCGTCGGTCTTGCGGACGCAAAGGGTGCGAACCGTGTTGTAGTCGCCGTACGGGTTGAACTCTTCGCCGCGCACCCCGCCCTCGCCATCGAACCCGTCGTCGGTGAACACGTCGAACAGCTGCTCGAACAGGTTGCCGCGGTTGCGTTCGCGGTTGTCGTTGACGCGCGAGCGGTTCTCGCAGCCGAAGCGCGACATTTCCTGCAGGATCGCCTCGCGCTGCCCGGCCACGGCATCGGCGGTGCTGACGGTGTTTTCCAGCCGCTTGACCTCTTCGCGCCCATCGAGCACCCGGCGCGCGATCTGCTGGCACTGCGCGTTCAGCCGCCGACCGGCCTTGGCGTCGGCATTGCAGCCCTCGCGCACGTAGGAGCTCTCGGCCCGCTGCACTTCGCGCTGCGCCTGCCGGAGCTGCTGCGAGTTGCCGCGAGAATCACGGAAATCCGAGTTGCGGTCGAGCGTCTGCAGCGCCGAACTCAGCCGCGCGCAGGCGTTCGATTGCGCGTACGCGGTCGAAACATCGAGGGCCAGCCCAGCGAATGCCGCGAACAGCAGCACCAGAGCTTGCAACAGATATCGCTGGACGAAGTGCATCAAATCCCGAACCGGATCCCTTTGGCCCCTGTTATCGCCGGTTTGCGCCCAAACCGCGACCACCATCAATCGCATGAAACATTAATGCCCGGTGCAGGGTTCCACCGCGAGCAGCGCCTGATAACCAAGCCGTGATGGAATATCTGCTCCTGCGTGTTGTTATCCCTCTGTCGCGCCTCGTCCGGCACGGCTAGGCTTCACCCCGCATCTTGCCAAGTTGCTGCGGCCGCTGGCGAAAAGCGTCACCTAACTCCCTACCCAAGAAAGTCCGGAGTCCTCACCGATGCGCCTGTCAAAGTTCGTAGTCACCGCCGCAGTTGCCGTAGCCATCGGCGCCGCGGCTTTTACCTCCATCGCGCAGGATGTTGTCATCACGCCCGATCCGATGCTCTCGACCCTGTCGGTTGAGGCGATGGTGGCCAAGCGCCAGGAACTGATGAAGCTCAACGGCGCCACCCTGAAGGCCGCGGGCAGCCTCACCGGCGCCGAGGCCGTCGCGGCAGCCGATACGCTGATCGCCAGCTTCTCGAGCTTCACCGTGCTGTTCCCCGAGGGTTCGGGTGCGGGTACCGATGCCAAGCCCGAGATCTGGCAGAACTTCGATGCGTTCCAGGGCATCCTGACCCAGGGCGTTGTCGCTGCCACCGCCATGAAGGCAGCTGCCGAGGCCGGCGATGCGGCGGCATACGGCGAGGCGATGAAGACCATTGGCGGCACCTGCGGCCAGTGCCACCAGCAGTTCCGCGCCTGACAAGAACCACTTCGCGTGGCTTCAACCGAAAAGGCGGCCCCAATCGGGCCGCCTTTGTTGTATCAGGTGACGACGAGTTATTGCGTGCCGCCCGGTGCGCCTGCACCTAGGAGTCCCGCCGTGTTCCGCTTCACTCTTGCTGCTCTGATGGCGGTCTCCGTCCTCGTCGCCATTCCCGCCGTTCAGGCGCAGGACGCCCCTGCGGACCTGTCCGGCTTCAACGCCGCCTGCGCCGGCGCCGAGCTGTTCCTGCTCGGCGAAGTCCCCGAAGGCACCGATGCGACGTCGATCCTCACTCCGCTCTGCGGCTGCCTCGCCACCGGTTTCGGCGACCTGCCGCAGGCCGATATCGACATCCTCGCGATCGACCTGCGCGGCGAAGGTACGGATGAGCTGCACACCGCCCATGGCAACTACCAGTCCGTCGAGGACAAGGCCCGCGACGTGCTCAACGCCTGCTACGCCTCGCCGGAAATTTCGGCGCTGATGGCGCCGCCGGAGAACGAGGTACCAGCCGACGCAGTAGCCCCGGCCGAGACCGAAGCGCCCGCCGAGACGGCGCCTGCCGATCCCGCGGCGCCGGCCGAAACGGCCCCGGCACAGTGACCAGAACAGGGGCGCTTCGGCGCCCCTTGCTTTTTCTGCGGCATCCAGCCATTTTGCCGCCCATGAAAACCGCCGTCGCGATCTGCATTTCGGGCTGCATTATTATCCGCTAGGCAATTGCTGGCGGCGCGGTTTTCTCATTCCCCGATCTCTCCACTGAGGAAGAAGCCCGCCGCGAGCGCGTGACACGCATTCGAGGGAAATGGCTTTGGGCGACACTCAGACTTTGCGGCTCTACAACACGCTGACCCGGACGAAGGAGGTTTTTGCCCCCATCGATCCGAACAACGTCCGCATGTATGTGTGCGGGCCGACGGTCTACGACTACGCCCATATCGGCAACGCCCGGCCGGTCATCGTCTTCGACCTGCTGTTCCGGCTGCTCCGCCATCTCTATGGCGAGAGCCACGTCACCTATGCGCGCAACGTCACCGACGTCGATGACAAGATCAACGCCCGCGCGGTGCGGGATTTCCCCGGCCTCGAGCTGAACGAAGCGATCCGCCGCGTCACCGAGACGACCGCCAACCAGTACCAGAAGGATACGAGGGCGCTCGGCGCGCTGGAACCCACGCACCAGCCGCGCGCCACCGACAACATCCCGCAAATGCAGTCGCTGATCACGTCGCTGATCGGCTCGCAGCACGCCTATGAGGCGGCAGGCGAGGTGTTGTTCGCCGTCGACTCCATGCCCGACTACGGCAAGCTGAGCGGCCGCAACCTCGAGGACAATGTCGCCGGCGCCCGCATCGCCGTCGAAGCGCACAAGCGTAACCCGGCCGATTTCGTGCTGTGGAAGCAGTCGAACGAAGCCGAGCCCGGCTGGCCGTCACCCTGGGGCAGGGGGCGTCCCGGCTGGCACATCGAGTGCTCGGCCATGAGCGAGCGCTACCTCGGCCAGGTGTTCGACATCCACGCCGGCGGCCTCGACCTCATCTTTCCGCACCACGAAAACGAGATCGCCCAGTCGCGCTGCGCCCACGGCACGCACACGATGGCCAACTACTGGCTGCACAACGGCTTCCTGCAGGTCGAAGGCCAGAAGATGTCGAAATCGCTCGGCAACTTCATCACCATCCACGACCTGCTGGAGACCGAGAAGTTCGGCGGCCGCAAATGGCCGGGCGAAGTCCTGCGCCTCGCCATGCTGATGACGCACTACCGCGAACCGATCGACTTTTCGCTCAAGCGGCTGGAGGAGGCCGAAACCAAGCTCCGCGACTGGCAGCGCGCCGCCGCCGACGCGACGCGGGGCGCGTTGATTCCGCCAGCCGAACCCGTGCTCGAAGCGCTGTCGGACGACGTCAACTTCCACCGTGCCTCGGTGGCGATCGACGCGCTGGCGAAAGAGGCCCGCACGGAGCAGGTTGCAGCCGACACGCTTGGCGCAACGCTCGAGTTTCTAGGCTTTGGCCTCGACACGCTGCTACAACCGGCCGGCCTCTCGGCCGATGCGTCAGTCGATATCGAGGAAGCGGTGAACCGCCGCCTCGCCGCCCTCAACACCCGCGATTTCGCCACCGCCGACGCCATCCGGACCGAATTGCTGACACAGGGTGTCCAACTCATGGACTACAAGGACGAGGACGGCCAGCGCGCCACCAAGTGGGAGATGAAGCGGTGAGCATTTTCGACCATGTCGGGCTGAAGGTCACGGATTTCGATCGCTCCCTCGCGCTTTATCAAGAGGCGTTGGGGGCGCTGGGCATCAAGTTGCTCGCCAACTTCACCATCGGCAGAGAACGCCACGCCGGGTTTGGCGAAACGCGCCCGACCTTCTGGCTGTCCGATGGGCTCGCGACGCGCGGTTCGGCCCACGTAGCGTTCAGCGCGCATAGCCGTGCCGAGGTCGGGGCCTTTCACGCCATCGCCGTATCGATGGGCGGTCGCGACAATGGCGCCCCCGGGCTCCGCGCTCACTATCACCCGACATACTACGCCGCCTTCGTGCTCGATCCCGACGGCCACAACATCGAAGCGGTCTGCCATGACCCTGAGTAACACCTCCTTTTCCGGCGGCTGCCAGTGCGGTGCGATCCGCTTTCGGGCCGAAACGGTCGGACGCGCCTCGATCTGCCATTGCCGCATGTGCCAGAAGGCGACCGGCGGCTTCTTCGGGGCGTATGTCACCGGCCGCGGCGTCAGCTGGACACGCGGCGGGCCGAGCTACTTCCTCAGCTCGAACAAGATCAGGCGTGGCTTCTGCAGCGCCTGCGGCACGCCACTCACCTTCGAGCAACTGGAAGGGCTGCCGCCCGGCCAGGTGGAACTTTCGATCGCCGCCTTTGATGAGCCGACCCGCGTCGCCCCGGTGATCCAGGTCAATCTCGAGGGCAAGCTGGACTTCGTCGACCACCTTGCCGAGCTGCCGACGGCGGCAGAGCCGGCCGCCTGGACGGCCTTCAAGGCGAGCATCGTCTCCCACCAGCACCCCGACCACGATACCGAAACCTGGCCCCCGGCCGGAGGCGACACCAATTGACCCAGCTGCGCACCTACTACCCCGAGATCGAACCCTACGCCTCCGGTCACCTCGATGTCGGCGGCGGCCACTCGATCTATTGGGAGCGCGTCGGCACCCCGGGTGCCAAGCCGGCGGTGTTCCTGCATGGCGGGCCGGGCGGCGGGCTGAGCCCCAACCAGCGCCGCGTCTTCGACCCCTCCCGCTACGACGTGCTGCTGTTCGACCAGCGCGGCTGCGGCAAGTCGCTTCCCTTCGCCGAGCTCGAGGGCAACACCACCTGGGACCTCGTCGCCGATATCGAGAAGCTGCGCGAGATGGTCGGCGTCGACCGGTGGCAGGTGTTCGGCGGCTCGTGGGGCTCGGCGCTGGCGCTGGCCTACGCCGAAACCCATCCCGAGCGCGTCACCGAGCTGATCCTGCGCGGCATCTTCACGCTCCGCCGCGCCGAACTGCTCTGGTACTACCAGCACGGCGCGAGCCTGCTGTTTCCCGACAAGTGGGAGCACTTCATCGCGCCGATCCCGCTCGAAGAGCGCGACGACATGATCGAGGCCTATCGCCGTCGGCTGATCAGTCCCGACCCGCAGGTGCGGCAGGCGGCGGCGTTGGCCTGGTCGAAATGGGAAGGCGAGACCATCACGCTCCTCCCCGATCCCGCCGTCAGCAACGCCTTCTACGGCGGTGAGTACGCGCTGGCCTTCGCCCGCATCGAGAACCATTACTTCGTCCACGCCGGCTGGTTCGACGAGGGGCAGCTGATCCGCGATGCCGGCCGGCTGCGCGACATTCCCGGCATCATCGTGCAGGGCCGCTACGACGTCGCGTGCCCGCCGCAGACCGCCTGGGACCTGCACACCGCCTGGCCCGAGGCCGAGTTCATCATGGTCGAGGGCGAGGGCCACGCCCTGAGCCAGCCGGGTATCCTCCACCACCTGATCGAGGCGACCGACCGGTTCGCCGGGAGTGCGTTCATATGAGTGACGAGAGCTATCGCTTCCGCGAGTATTCGGGCGGCTGCCAGTGCGGGGCAGTGCGCTTCCATGCCACCGAACTCGTCGACAACCCGCACCTTTGCTATTGCCGGATGTGCCAGAAGGCCACCGGCAACCTCTTCGCCGCACTGGTCGGCATCCGCCACGAGCATCTGACCTGGACGCGCGGCGAGCCGGCGCGCTTCCGCAGCTCGGGCGAGGTCGATCGCGGCTATTGCCGCGAGTGCGGCACGTCGCTGTTCTACCACAACACCGAGGGTCGGCACGTTTCGATGTCGATCGGTGCCTTCGATGCGCCCCAGCTGATCCCGGTGCTCTACCAGATGGGCATGGAGGGCAAGCACCCCTCGCTGGTCAGCCTCGACAGCGTCGAAGTCGTCGGCACCACCGAAGACGCCAACGATCCGGCCTGGGCGGCCGCGATCCGTGCCAGTAACCACCAGCACCCCGACCACGACACGGCCGAGTGGCCCCCGCAGCACTGAGTACCCAGCATGTCCACCCAAGCCCCCGCCAGGGAACGCCTCTACCTCTTCGACACCACGCTGCGTGACGGCGCGCAGACGGCCGGCGTCGAGTTCTCGCTCGAGGACAAGATTTCCGTTGTGCGCCTGCTCGAGCAGCTTGGCGTCGACTACATCGAGGGCGGCTATCCCGGCGCCAACGTGGTGGACGACCAGTTCTTCGCCGAGTCCCGCACCCGTGACGCCACCTTCACCGCCTTCGGCATGACCAAGCGGTCCGGGCGCTCGGTCGAGAACGACCCCGGCGTGCAGGCCATCCTCAACGCCGTATCCGATGCCGCGTGCTTCGTCGGCAAGGCGTCGTTGAAGCAGGTCGAGATGGCGCTCGGCATTTCGGGCGATGAGAACCTCGACAGCCTGCGCGACACCATCGAAGCCTCCGTCGCCGCTGGCAAGGAGACGCTGGTCGATTGCGAGCACTTCTTCGATGGCTTCAAGCACGACAAGGCCTACGCGCTGCGCTTCATCGAGACTGCGCTCGAGGCCGGCGCCCGCTGGGTGGTGCTGTGCGACACCAATGGCGGCACCATGCCCGACGAGATCGACGAGATCGTCCGTCAGGTCCGCCGCGTGGCGCCGGGCGACAAGCTGGGCATTCACGCCCATGACGATACGGGGCAGGCGGTCGCCAACACGCTCGCCGCGGTAAACGCCGGCGTCCGCCAGATCCAGGGCACCCTCAACGGCATCGGCGAGCGCTGCGGCAATGCCAACCTTGTGACGCTGATCCCCACCCTGATGCTGAAGCCCGCCTTCGCCGATCGCTTCGAGCTCGGCATTTCGGTCGAGCAGCTCGGCGGCCTCACCAAGGTCGCCCGTGCCTTCGACGAACTGCTGAACCGCGCCCCGTCGCGGCAGTCGCCCTATGTCGGCACCGCCGCCTTCGCCACCAAGGCCGGCATCCACGCTTCAGCGCTCGCCAAGGATTTTTCCACCTACGAGCACGTGCCGCCCGAAAGCGTCGGCAACGAGCGCAACATCATGGTCAGCCAGCAGGCCGGCAAATCGAACCTGCTCGCTGCGCTGGGCCGTCACGGCATCAAGGTGGCCAAGGACGATCCGCGCATCGACCGGCTGCTGCGCGAAGTGAAGGTGCGCGAGGCTGCCGGCTATTCCTACGACGGCGCCGACGCCAGCTTTGTGGTGCTGGCGCACGAGATGCTCGGCACCCTGCCGCAGTTCTTCGACGTCGAAAGCTACCGCACCAGCGTCGAGCGGCGGCACAACTCGCGCGGCGAGCAGATCACCGTCACCGAGGCGGTGGTGAAGATCGTCATCGGCGGCGAGCGCTTCATGTCGGTGGCCGAGGGCAACGGCCCGGTCAACGCCCTCGACCTGGCGCTCCGCAAGGATCTCGGGGTGTTCTCCGAGCGCATCGCCGATCTCGAACTGGTCGACTTCAAGGTGCGTATTCTCGACGGCGGCACGGGCGCGGTCACCCGTGTGCTGGTCGAGAGCCGCGACGGCACCGGCGAGCGCTGGTACACAATTGGTGTGAGCCCTAACATCATCGACGCCTCATTTGAGGCGCTTTACGAGTCGATTACCTATAAATTGATGAAAACCGAGGCAGCCTGATCGCGTGACGTGACCATGGGCAACACCTCGGCAGACGGAGGCGTGCCTGGGCCGGAATGCCGATCGCGGACCACTGCTGCTCACCCTCGGCGCCGCGGGGGCGACCCTGCTCGTCATGCTGGTCGTGCTCGCCGCCCCGGCAATCAACGCCTGCAACGGTGACGATCGCGGCCTGTTGACCTGCGTACGCGGCTTGATCGACGATCGGTTCGAGCTCGGCCTCGAGGCAGACATGGGGACAACACCCGAGGCCGTGCAGCCCATCACCATCGACGCTCCGGCTCCCGTAGAGCCCGCACCGGAGATGCAACTGGCCGAGGCGATCGTGCCGACGCCGGTCATGGAGCCGACGCGTTCGCTGGTTGCGCCCACTCTCGAAAAGCCGATCGCGCCGCCGGCCACGCCGCCCAAGGTGATCCCTGCACCCCGTGTCGCGGCGATACCCGACCTGCCAGCCATCGAGCGGGAGGTAGCAGCCCCGGCTACCGACGAGATCGACCCCGCGCCCATCGCTGTCCCCATCGTCATTGAGGCAGCTCCGGTCGAGGCGCCCCCCGTTGAGGAGCCAGTCGCCGCGCCCCCGGCCGAGCCAGTAGCCACAATTCCGGATGTCACGACGGTCCCAACAATCGATCCTGCGCCCGCACCCAACGCCGATCCCTGGTTTGTGCCGCCGGCCCCCACAGCCTTGCCCGACGGTCCGCTGCCGTTGATGACTTCGCCCGTCGCTGCCGATCCGGAGCCTGTCGCTCCGGATGCCAGCCCCGTCGTAGCCTCCGATCCTGCGCCCGATGCGGCGCCAATCGTCAAGCCTCCAGTTCCGGAACCTTCGTCCGTCGCTTCGATACCTGACTTTGAGGTTACGCCAGTGGAATCGGCCCCGATCGCTCAGCCCGATCCGGCGCTGGTGGAAATGCCGCCCATCCTCCCGCCAGCACCCACCATTGAGCCGCAGGCGACCGTCGCGGCCATCGATCCGGTCATCCCCGACGATCCCGAACCGGCAGCCCCTGTCCTGGCGCCAACGATCGACGCCATCGAGATCGACGGCGACGGCAACTTCATCGCCGGCAACGGTCCGCCCGGCGCAACCATGCGGCTCTACGTCGATGGCCTGCCAGTCGGCGTCAGCCCGGTGGAAGGCGGCCGCTGGCTGGTCGAGGGCACCGACCTGCTCACCGAGGAGCAACAGGAGCTGAAAGTCGAGGCGCTGGACCCGCTGACCGGCCGAGTGCTCGGCGAGGCAAGCATCGTCTTCGAGGGGCCGATCGGTGTCGCGGAAACCCCGGCGGTTGAGCCTCAGGCTGCCGAAGAGCCCGCACTGGAAATCGAGCCCGCGCCGGCAGCCGAACCGCCGGATACTTCCATCGAACAGCCCGCTCCCGACCTGGCGCCAACCCCGCTGCCGCAGATCGCCCCGGTCGTGCCGGCGGGGGAGAGCCCGTCCGTCATCATCCTCAAGCCCACCGGCGACGCGACCATCGACACGCTGCCGACGGGCGAACCATCGACAGAGGCCGTGCTCACCCTCGGCACAGCCCCGAAATCGCCCGCCATCCTGGCGCAGTTCACCCTTCCCGAGGACGAGCCCCGTCTCACCGTGCTGCGCGCCGTTCCGGTCGGCGATCCTGGCGCCGGGCGCTTCGTTTCCGGCAAGGCGATCATCCGGCGCGGCGACACGTTGTGGGATATCGCGCATCGGTTCTACGGCCGGGGCGTCCACTATCGCACCATCTTCCGCGCCAACCGCGAACTGGTGCCCCGCCCAGGCCGCATCTATCCCGGCCAGGTCCTCGACCTGCCCCTCGTCTACGACGACTGAACTGTCGGCGGCCGCCGATGCCCCGGATCGCCGGTGTCCGCCTAGCCGAACTTCGCCCCACAACTGCCTCGTTGGGCAGGTCGTTTTGCCTTGCGTTCGTCCACCCCTTCTTCTATCGCTCTTTAACGATGAATACGCTGTTGGACGACGACATCGCGAACCTGATGCGGGCGCTGGGTCATCCCGTGCGCCTGAGCATCCTGCGCATTCTCGCGCAGCGCGACAGCGATTGTTGCTGCACTGACGTGACCCAGATGCTGCCGCTGGCGCAGTCGACTGTCAGCCAGCACATCAAGGTGCTGCTCGATGCCGGGCTGGTGGAACGCCACGCCAAGGGCACCCGCAACTGCTACAAGCTCCGCACCGACCGCCTGGCCCAGTTCGGCTCGGCCTGTTCGGGCCTTTTCAACGGCCTGTCGGCCGAACCTGCCCCCATAAAAGAGCTGGTCTGATGTCATCTCAAGGCGAGGCTCCGAAGCGTCCCACCGTGGACGCTGCGGAAGCCAATCTCGGGCGCACCGTCGCCAACCTGTGGCAATACATGTGGCCGAAGGACCGTCCCGACCTGAAGCTCCGGGTGCTGCTGGCCGTCGGCGCGCTGCTGCTCTCGAAGGTGGCGACCACGCTCGTGCCCTTCGCCTACAAGGGTATCATCGACACGCTCGACGGCACGTCGCCTGACAACGTGCTGGTGATGGGCATCGCAATACCCCTCGTACTGGTCATCGCCTATGGCGTCGGCAACATCTTTGACGCCGGCTTCCAGCAGCTGCGCGACGTGTTGTTCGCCTCGGTTGGCCAGAACGCGGTACGGAAGCTCGCGCTCCAGACCTTCGAGCACATGCACCGGCTTTCCCTGCGCTTCCACCTGTCCCGCCGCACCGGCGGGCTGAGCCGCGTCATCGAGCGCGGCACCAAGGGCATCGAGGCGATCGTTCGCTTCACCATGCTCAACACCGCGCCGACCTTCGTCGAGTTCGCCATCGCGGCGGTGGTGTTCATCGTCTTCTTCGGCGTCAGCTACCTCGGCGTGCTAGTCGTCACCATCTGGCTCTACATGTGGTTCACCATCGCGGCCTCGAACTGGCGCATCGCCATTCGCCGCGACATGAACGAAAGCGACACCGACGCCAACGGCAAGGCCATCGACAGCCTGCTGAACTTCGAGACGGTGAAGTATTTCGCCAACGAGAAGATGGAGGCCACCCGCTTCGACGCCTCGATGGCCAAGTACGAAAAGAGCGCCATCCGCATCTGGACCTCGCTCGGCTTCCTCAACTTCGGCCAGGCGCTGATCTTCTACATCGGCACCGTCGTCATCATGGTGATGGGCGGCATCGGAGTAATGAACGGGCAGCTCACGCTCGGCGATTTCGTGCTGCTCAACACCTTCCTGATGCAGATCTACCGGCCGCTCAACTTCATCGGCTTCGTCTACCGCGAAATCCGCCAGGGCCTGACCGACATCGAGGAGATGTTCAAGCTGCTCGACCGCGAACCCGAGGTGCAGGACAAGCCGGGCGCTAAAGCGCTGGCCATCACCGGCCCGGTGATCCGCTTCGAGAACGTGCATTTTCACTACGACGCCGACCGCCCCATCCTCAAGGGCGTGAGCTTCGAGGTGCCGGCCGGCAAGACCATCGCCGTGGTCGGCCCGTCGGGTGCCGGCAAGTCCACCATCTCGCGGCTGCTCTATCGCTTCTACGACGTGATCGAGGGCAAGGTGACCATCGACGGGCAGGACCTGCGTGACATCACCCAGCAGAGCCTCCGCGCCTCCATCGGCATGGTCCCGCAGGACACAGTGCTGTTCAACGACACGATCGAGTACAACATCCGCTACGGCCGCCCGGACGCGACCACGGAGGAAGTCCGCAAGGCCGCTGAACTGGCGCAGATCGGCCACTTCATCGATCGCCTACCCAAGGGCTACGACACCCAGGTGGGCGAGCGCGGGCTGAAGCTGTCGGGCGGCGAAAAGCAGCGCGTCGCCATTGCCCGCACCATCCTCAAGGGCCCGCCGATCCTCATCCTCGACGAGGCCACCTCGGCGCTCGATTCAAAGACCGAGGAAGAGATCAAGTCGGCGCTCGACCTGGTTTCGGCCAACCGCACCACGCTGGTGATCGCCCACCGCCTGTCCACCATCGTCAACGCCGACGAGATCATCGTGCTGCGCGACGGGCAAATCGCCGAGCGCGGCAACCACATCCAGCTGCTGCAGCAGGCCGGCCTCTACGCCAACATGTGGAACCGCCAGCGCGAAGCCTCCGAGGTGGAAGAACTGGTCCGCCGCGTCGCCAACGACCCCTTCGTCAAACGCGGCGCCCCGGCTGCGGAGTAGGGGCGCCGAAGGAGCGACTCAATGGTGAGCTTGCCGAACCAAGAGGTCGCTGGCACTCTGCGTTGATGATCACCATCGTCCCGGTCACCACCGATCAGAAACCGCTTATCGCCAACCTGATCCAGCTCTACCTCTACGACATGACCGAGAGCATGCCGTTCCCGGTCGGCGCCGACGGCCGCTTCGAATACGATTTCCTAGATCGTTTCTGGCGCTTTCCCTACCTTATCTTGTCCGATGAGGAGATCGCCGGTTTTGCCCTTGTCATCGACGAATGCCCGCTCACCGCCGGCGCGCAGTGCTTCTTCATGGCCGAATTCTTCGTCCTCAAGGCCTATCGCCGTCAAGGCATAGGCCAATCCGCCCTGAACGCCATTACCGCGCGGCACAACGGCGACTGGCACATCGGCGTTCCGCTTGCCAATCAACCGGCCCAGGCGTTCTGGGGCAGGGCCCTTGCGCCTTACCGGCCGGAAGTGCGGCAGATCGCCTTCGATGGTGACGACTGGCGGCTGCACGCCTTCGGTGTCTGAAAAAAAGGAGGCCCGCGTCGCCGCGGGCCTCTTCAACTCGATGCAGGTTGAACCGCCTACTCGGCGGCCTGCCGGCTGACCACGGTCACCCCGTCCTGCTCGGTCTCGACCAGCCCCGAGCCTTCCTTCTTGATGAAGCGCTTCGAACTGTCGGCGTCGGCGGGGATCTCCACTGTCTGGCCATCCGGCGTGACGGCGGTCGCCTTGCGGCGGAAGATCGGGGCGAAGATGCCGCCGACCAGCCGGCCGATCCAGCCGTTCCGGATGACGCTCGGCGCCGTTATCATCACCGGCACCATGATCAGTGTCAGGGCAGTGGAGACGAACAGGCCCGATACCAGCGCCGCCGACAGGTGGGTGAACCACGAGCCTGCCAGCCCGCCCCACACGATCTCGCGGCGGATGAAGTCGAACTCGAGGTTGATCGCCATCGGGATCACGCCCAGCGCCGTCACCGTTGCGGTGAGCAGAACCGGCCGCACGCGCTGGCTGGCAGTGATCAGCATCGCCTTGATCGGCTCAACGCCTTCTTCACGGTTGTAGTAGTTGTAGGTGTCGATCAGCACGATGCCGTTCTTCACCACGATACCCGCCAGCGCCACGATACCGAGGCCCGTCATGATCGCCGAGAAGCTCATCCCGGTGACCACCATGCCCAGGAGCACGCCGGCGATGGACATCACCACCGTCGAGAGCGTCACGAACACCTGGTAGAAGCTGTTGTACTCGAGCAGCAGCACCATGAAGATGATGAACAGTGCCGCCAGCAGCGCCTGGACGATAAAGGCATTGGTGTCGCCGATCTGCTCGTCGGCACCGCCGAACACGATGGTCGTGGTCGCCGGTATGCCCTGGGTTCCCACCCATTCCTTCAGCTGCTCGACCTTCTGGTCAGCCGCCACGCCAGGCAGCAGGTTGGCTGCCACCGACATCTGGTAGACACCGTTCTTGCGGGTGATGTTCGCCACCTTCGGCACCGCGGTGCGGTTGATGAAGTTGGAGACCGGCACCAGCCCTTGCGCCGTCACGATGCGGAGCGAGTCGAGGGCGTCGAACGAACGTTCCTCGATCGGCAAGCGCACCTTGATGTCGAGTTCGTCATCGGCATCGTCCGGCCGGTAGCTGCCGAGCTTCACGCCAGAAGTTACCAGCTGGACATAGGGGCTCAACTCGCGAACGCCGATACCGTACTTGGCGGCGGCCTCGCGATCGATCGTCACTTCCCAGTCGATGCCGGGCGAGGGGCGGCCGTCTTCCACGTCGATGGCGTCGCCGAGGTCGTTCTCGATGTAGTTGCGCAGCTTGGTGACCGTCGGCACGAGGTCGGCGTAGACCGAGCTCTCGACCGACAGGTTGATCGCCTTGCCGGCCGGCGGACCGTTCTCCTGCGCCGCGATCTGCACCTCGAGGCCCGAAATTCCGGCCACCCGATCGCGAATGTTCTGGAAGATCTCGGCAGCCTTGACGCGCTCGTTATACGGCATCAGCTGCAGGCTGAACTGGCCGATGGTATCCGGTGGGCCGCCGGCGCTCATGCCGCCGCCGCCGCCCGCGAACGTCATGATCGAGTCCTGGATGCCCTGCACCTGCAGGATCTCGTTCTCGACCTCGACCAGGTAGTCGCGGATCTGCGTCGGCGAGTAGTTGCCACGGGCGATCACGTTCACCGTGCCGAACTCGGCTTCCGAGGCCGGGAAGGCCTCGACGCCGGTCGGGTTGGCTATGTAGTAGCCGAACGATGCGACAATCAGGGTGAAGCCGATCGCCAGCGTGATGATCGGGTGCCGCACCAGATGCTGCAGCGTCCGCACATAGACGCCCGTCGCGCCCCGCACCTTCTTCACGTCGAACTTGTCGGCGTACATGACGACGTCGGCCGCTTCCTTGGCTTTCTTGTCGACATGTGTGGAGGCGATGATTGCGCCGATCACGGGCATGAACACCAGCGCCGAGAGCAGCGAGGCGACCATCACCACGATCACGATGATCGGCAGGTAACTCATGAACTTGCCGATGATGCCCGGCCAGAACAGCAGGGGCACGAATGCGCCCAGCGTCGTGAAGGTGGCCGCAACCACCGGCACGAACATCTTCTTGGCCGCAAGGATAAAAGCCTCCTTTTTGGAGACACCCTCCTGAAGTTTTCGTTCGGCGTACTCGACCACCACAATGGGATCGTCGACGAGCACCCCCACTGCCAGCACGAGGCCGAACATGATCATCATGTTGATCGTCATGCCCATCGTCTGCACGACGAGGAAGGCGATCATGAACGAGATCGGGATCGAGGTGCCGATCATGATGGCGGGGCGCACGCCGAGCGTCGCCACGCAGACGGTCATCACCAGCGCCACGGCGGTCAGCACCGCGGCCTCGAGCGACCGGAACAGGTTCTTGGTCACGTCGGCCTGATCGACCAGGAACGAGTACTGGATACCCGGCGGCCACGTGGCCGTCAGTTCTTCCGTGGCAGCGCGGACCTGGTCCGAAATGTCGATGACGTTGCTGCCCAGCTCCTTGATCACGCCGAGCGTGATGGCCGGCTGGCCGTTGACGTGGGCGTATTCGGTGGCGTCCTCGAAGGTACGGGTGATGGTCGCCACGTCGCCGAAGGTCACGACATTGTCGCCGTCGGTCTTGATCGGCAGCGAGTAGACGTCGGCGGCAGTGCTGATCAGGCCCGGCACTTCGACGTTGAACGAGCCGTTGCCCGTATCGAGCGTACCGCCCGGCACCACCATGTTGTTCTTGGCCAGCGCATCAAGCAGCTGTCCGGCCGTGAGGTTATAGGCCTCCAGCCGGTTCATATCGATGGTGACCGCCAGCATTTCGTCGCGCGATCCGGAGATGCTCACCGACTGTGCCGTCGGGATTTCCTCCAGTCGGTCCTGCAGTTCCTTGGCGCGCTGCACCAGGGTCCGCTCCGGCACCGAGCCATACACCGCCACCGAGATCGACGGGGTGTTGGTGAACGAGATCTCGCTCACCGTCGGCTCGTTCGCGTCCTCGGGGAGTTCGGCCGACACGCCGTCGAGCTTGGCGCGAATGTCCGACAGCGCCTGGTCCTTGTCGGCGTTCACGTTGAACTCGAGGAACACCGAAGCGTGGCCGGTGGTCGAGGTCGAGGTGTAGTTCTCGAGCCCGTCCAGGTCCTTGATGCGGTCCTCGATCGGCTTGGCCAGCAGCCGTTCGGCGTCACGCGGGGCGACGCCGGTCTGGCTGACCGAAACATAGAAATACGGGATGTCGATCGCCGGGAAGCTTTCCTTGGGCAGCGATACGTACGCGCCGAAGCCAGCGAAAAGCAGCAGCCCCATAACCGTCAGAACGACCCGCGGCATGCGCAGGACGCTCTCGAGGAAATTCATCATGACTGCACCCCTTCAGTGGCAGCGGCCGGCGAGGCCTCAGTTGAGCCCGTCCCTGTAACGTTGGTGGCGTCGACCTTCTGGCCGGGCACCACGAACTCCTGGCCCACGGTGATCACATCGACCCTGGGAGGCAGCCCGGTGACCCACACGCCCTCGCGTGAGTCCGAAACGATCGTGACCGGGTAGAACTTCACTTCACCGGTCTCCACGGCGCGGATGCCGATCACACCGTCATCGTTGAGCGTCAGCACCGACTGCGGCAGCAGGTGCGCCGGCATGGTGCCCATCGCGACCATTGCCGTCGCGGTGATGCCCGAACGCACCGCACCGTCGGCGTTGGCGATCTGGATCTCGACCGGGAACGACCGGGTGGCTTCATCCGCCGTCGGCGCAATGTAGCTGACCTCACCATCGATCTTCTGGCCGGTCACAGTCTCGATCTGGGCCTTGAGGCCGATCTTGGCGAGACCGATCCGCGCTTCCGGCACGGTGCCGACGAACAGCATCGGGTCGAGCTCGACCACGGTCGCGCAGGGGGTGCCGGGGCTCAACATCGAGCCGACGGTCGTCACCGGGTCCTGCACCACGCCGGCCACGGTCGTCTTGACCTGCGTGCGGTCGAATTCCGCTGTTGCCTGGTCAAACTGCGACTGGGCGGCCTTGAGCGCCGCTTCGAGCGCGTTCACCGAGTTGGCCGGGGCCAGCCCCTTGTCTCGCAGCGACTTGTTGGTGTCGAAATCAGCCTGCGCCTGCGCCAGCCCGGCCTGTGCCGTGGCCACCGCAGCAGCGCGCGTTCCTTGGTCGAGCGTGCACAGCACATCGCCCACTGCAACCGTCTGGCCCTTGGTGACGTTGACCGCCGTGACCACGCCGCTGGTCTCGGGGGTGATCGTCGCCATCGACTTGGCCTTGGTGCGCCCGCGCAGCGGCACCTCGATCTTGAACGCCTGCATCTGGTAGGTTTCGGTACGGACCGACTGCAGGGCGGTGGAACCGCCACCCGCCTCTGCGACGCGCTCCGCGATCGTCAGGTGCGGGTCGACTGCGCCTTCGGCGTGGTGCCCGCCGGCGCTCGCATCGGCATGAAGCGCCGGAATGATCGGTCGCTCGCCGTTGCCGGGGCCATTGCCACCGGAAACAAACGTGCCGGTCGCCAGCCAGGCTGCACCAGCAACGAGGATGATTCCGGCCACGCCGTAGGAGTAAACTGCACGCATCTCTGAAAGCCCTCTATTCGGCCGCGGCTGCTTCGCCCGTGTCGGGCCGAGCCATCGCGATCAAGTCACCCCTGTGCGCCTCGATGTAGTTACGGGCCGCCTGCATACAAGTGCGGCCGTAATCGATGACCCACGCATCACCTGGGTGACTGTGTTGTTGTTTGAGCCGGTCAAAATCGGCGAGCGTGGCGTCGACTTCTGCGAGTCGTTCGCTCAGCCGCTGTTCGACCAGCGATTGGGGGAGTTCGGTGGCAAAGCGGAGGAACAGCAGGAACTCGCTGCGGAACTCGTCCTCGCCCAGCTTTTCAAAGAGCGACTGAATGAACACCGACCGCCCTTCGGGGGTGATCGAGTAGATCTTCTTGGCCGGCTTGCCGTCCTGCAGTTCCACCCGTGAGGTGACCAGCTTGTCGGTCTCGAGCCGTGCCAGCGCCGGATAGATCGAGCCGTAGCTCGCATCGATGAAATAGGAAAACTCGCCCTCGACCGAGAGCTTCCTGATCTCATATCCGGTGGCCTCGCCGTCGTAGAGAATGGCGAGGCAGATGGTTCTTACATTCATACGTTCCTCTATCCGTTCGACATATAACGGACCAGCATATGCCGGGCGTATATATGGATCAGACCAAAGGAGCAACAAGGGGCAGGGCGTGTCTGCCATGCGATTTGGGCATGGGCTTAACGAGGCATTGCCGTCTCAGGCCAGCAGGCGCTGCATTTCCGCGAGGCATTTGTGCGCCAGCGCTTCGCTTGCTGCGGCGAGGAAAAAGCCGTTGAGGAACGACTTGTCGCGATGCCCGCAGGTCAGGGACTTGCCGTCGATGCCCCATACCACGCCGCCCGCCGCTTCCAGCACCGCTTGACCGGCCGCCGTGTCCCATTCCGAAGTTGGGGTAAACCGCGGGTAAAGCTGTGCGTCACCGCGGGCCAGCAGGCAGAACTTCAGCGATGAGCCCACGGACACATCGTGCTCCACCTGCATGGTGTCGCAGAGTTCCGCCAGCGCCGCGTGTCCGTGCGAGCGACTGGCGACGATCCGCAGCGGTCCGCCCGTCTCGACCCGGATCGGCCGCGCCCCGGTCACCTCGCCATCCGCGACCTGCGCCGCGAACGCTCCATCCGCATCGCCCCAGAAGAGGTCGCCCGTCGCCGGCGCCAGCACCACGCCCGAGCGCGGCCGCCCGCCCT
>Ga0247840_10001257_pt1 | contig 50535 bp, 41 predicted proteins | sample LaCruzMarch2015__FD_192404 | JGI IMG/M metagenome (GOLD analysis project Ga0247840, IMG submission 192404) | Freshwater microbial communities from meromictic Lake La Cruz, Castile-La Mancha, Spain - LaCruzMarch2015_17m | ecosystem: Environmental > Aquatic > Freshwater > Lake | place: Spain... | reverse complement strand
GGCTTTTTTGCTAGAATTACAAGTAAAATTGGTAGTTTTACTTGTCTACAATACTTTAATACAATAAGCGAAAGACCTTTAAATCATACTAAACATGCACTTGCATTTTAACCGCACAACGAGTTGTATTTCTTTAGAATTTTTCCATCTAAGTATATTTCGCTTGCTCCATCAAAATCAAAAGCTATGGCTAATGCTTTGTCAACTAAAGTGCTATCGTTTTTGAATTTGAATCTAAACCATCCTACACCTTCATAATTAACTTTTTTTAATTCCTTGTATTTATTATTAAAATTTAATTTAGGTAATTTGCTGTCATCATAATCTAATTGAGATAAATCTTCCTTGCTCTTATTAGAGAATATCCAATTTCTTTCAATTTTATAAGTTAAACTGTCTTTTGTTAAATTTACAATTTGAGCATTTGCTAAAATACCGCAGATAAGGCCTATAGAAAGTAAAAAATATTTTATTTGTAGTTTCAAATTATCTTAATTTTATTCTATTGAATTTTAAATTATTTAAATCCTTACTCCAATAATTAAAACATCGTCTAATTGCTCTTTTCCTTCTCTCCAATCTTCCAAAAATTTTCCTAAATAATACTCTTGTTCTTTCATATTTAAATGTTGAATATCAATAAGTACCTCTTTGAATTTTTTAGACATTAATTTTTTACCCATTTTCCCGCCGAATTGGTCTGGAAATCCATCAGTAAAAATATACATTGTATCACCGGAAGTAACTGTTGTTTCATGATTTTCAAAAAATTGATTATCGTCTGTTAATCCTCCAATTGCCGCTTTTGTACCTTTCGTTTCTTCTATTTCAGTTTTGCCATTTCGTATAATCCACAAAGGTCTATTGGCTGCAGAATAGTTTAAAATTCCTTTATCACAGTTATAAGAAAAAAGCGCGATGTCCATTCCATCTCTTGTAGAGTTATTGTCGTTTGATTGCCTCAACGATTTTTTAACGCCTTTGTTAAGCAGCTCCAAAATCACAGAGGTGTTGGTGTCTTGCGAAACGGCATCATCTAATCTTTCATAACCTATTAAACTCATAAACGCTCCGGGAACGCCATGGCCTGTGCAATCTGCCGCTGCAATAAAAATTAAGTCGTTTCTTTTATTGAAATAATAGAAGTCGCCACTTACAATATCTTTAGGTTTAAAGAGCACAAAGCATTGAGGCAATGCTGCATAAATCTCCTCTTTTCTGGGAAGTTTTGCTTGTTGTATCCTCTCAGCATAATTAATGCTGTCGGTAATTTTCTTGTTTTTTTCTTCGATTACATTTTTTTGAATCCCTAATTGAATGTTGGTTTCTGCCAATGTAAGGCGCGCAATTATCTCTTTTTTGGTTAATGTATATCTTGTATGAATGAGCACTCCTGCCATTATAGCCGCAGTAAATACAAGTAAGCCACCGTTAATTAAAATCTCGTCCATATTTAATGGACTATTTAAATGAAAAAAAAAGATATTTACAATAAGCGATATTATTACAATAGTAATGGTCCAAACTGGTTTCCAGAGCACCAGCATACCAGCGCCAATAATTAATGCGAGGTAAGCGAAAGAGTGCTTTTGAAGCATGTGCAAATCCATAACACTCCACATGTAGGCGTTTTGAAGCGAAATTCCCAAAACAGGAATGAGCATTAATAACTCAGTACTGATTGCTAATTTGTTTCTAAATAGCACAGCAATTAAAGTCAATACTGTAACACAAATTCTAATTACAAAAAAGATTTCCCAGTATGCAGGAATCGTATAGTAGTCGGCTATAAACCAAATTGGGTTTAAAATAATTGCAACCCAACAAACAATTACATGATGCCTTGTAGCAATGCGATTTAGTTCGTTTTGCCAATCAACACTGGGCGTTTTATAAAGTGGATTGCTCAATTTTTAAATCATAGATTAATTAAAGTCGAATAGGCGAGCAATTTAGCAAAAACAATGAGGATTGTTAAACTAATGCGAAGTTGCTAATCATTAAGTTGCTTGGATAGATTGAAACAATCTTATTGTTTTCTTAAGATTTTGTTTAGTAAAAAACCATTCATTTCCTTAATGCCTTGCGCTAAGGGCTGCGGCAAATAGCTCCCTTATGAAATAAGGGACTATAGCCAAAGACCTGACCCGCACTTGCCATGTAGCTTTTGAAAATGTATGTAATCGCGGGGAGCGCCCATTTTATTTCAACACTAATTGTTTATTTTTATCTGGAAAATGCTGTAATTATAAAAGCAACAATCCACTTAAAATCGCTATTTTTGCACCTTGCTTTCGAAAGCAACAAAACATTATGAGCGACCAAATTAAACACGAGTGCGGAATTGTATTGTTTCGCCTGCTCAAGCCTCTTGATTACTACAAACAAAAATATGGTTCTGTCCGTTACGCCTTAAATAAGCTGAATTTGCTCATGGAAAAGCAGCACAACCGCGGACAAGATGGGGCAGGAGTGGCTTGTATAAAGTTTGATGTGCCTGCGGGGCACCGCTACATTGGTCGTTACAGAAGTAATAACCAGCAACCACTGAAAGATATTTTCGAAAAAATAAACCATTATTTTGAAGAAATACTGCACGATAATCCAGAAAAGATTAACGATACCGAATACCTTAAAACACATGTGCCTTTTGTAGGTGAACTACTGATGGGGCATTTGCGCTATGGAACTTTCGGTAAAAATAGCATTGAAAATTGTCACCCGTTTTTGAGACAAAACAATTGGATGTCGCGCAATTTGGTGGTGGCCGGGAACTTTAACTTAACCAATGTAGATGAGCAGTTTCAGCAATTGGTAGATTTAGGTCAACACCCGAAAGAAATGTCGGACACGGTCACAGTTTTAGAGAAAATTGGACATTTCTTAGACATGGAAAATGAGCGTTTATTTCGTGAATTCAAACGTAAGGGACACTCAAATTCGGAAATATCTAACCTTATAGCCGAAAATATTGACATTGCCGAAATATTGAAACAGGCTTCTAAAAGATTTGATGGTGGATACGTAATAACAGGCATGTTGGGACATGGCGACGCTTTTGTGGTGCGCGACCCAAATGGAATTAGGCCATGTTTTTATTTGCAAACTGATGAGTTTATTGTAGCCACATCAGAACGACCAGTTTTGCAAACAACTTTTAATGTTCCAATTGGCGCCATAAAAGAGCTGAAACCGGGCCACGCTTTGATTATTAAGCGCAATGGGGAAGTTTCAGAACCAGAAATAAGAGAGCCTAAAACCCGCAGCAGTTGTTCATTTGAACGTATCTATTTTTCAAGAGGAAGTGATGCTGATATTTATAATGAACGCAAAGCATTAGGCGAACAAATCAGTAAAAAGATTCTCAAAACGATAGATTACGATATTGAAAATACAGTTTTCTCCTACATTCCGAACACAGCAGAAACAGCCTATTTGGGTTTAATTGAAGGGGTAAATGCTTGGTTGAACAGAGAAAAGCAGCGACAGATATTACAGTTGAATGGTGAATTTTCGGAAACAAGGTTGCAAAGTATTTTATCTCGAAAAATACGCACCGAAAAACTAGCCATAAAAGATGTGAAACTTCGCACTTTTATAACCGACGATTTGCACCGCGATGAAATGGTTGCGCATGTGTACGATGTTACTTATGGCGTAGTAAAAGATAATATAGACACGCTGGTTATTGTGGATGATTCTATTGTTCGCGGTACCACATTAAAGCAAAGTATTTTAAAAATATTAGACCGTTTAGGACCGAAAAGAATTGTAATAGTTTCATCTGCACCACAAATAAGATATCCAGATTGTTATGGAATTGATATGGCTAAGATGGGCGATTTTATTGCATTTCAGGCAGCAATAGCTTTGCACAAAGACAATGGAACTGCTTATATGGTAGATGAAGTGTATGAACAATGCATTGCTCAAGATAGCTACCCGAAAGAAGAAATCAGAAATGTGGTAAAACGTATTTATGAACCATTTACGGAGCAGGAAATTTCTGATAAGATTGCAGAATTGGTAAAACCTAAAGGAATTAAAGCTGAGGTAGTTGTGATATTTCAAAATTTAGAAGATTTGCATCATGCTATACCGAATCATACTGGTGATTGGTATTTTTCTGGTAATTACCCAACACCTGGAGGAAATAAAGTGGTAAATCGTGCCTTTATCAATTATTATAATAAAGTAAACGAAAGGGCTTATTAGGATTTTTTAGTTTTCATTAATTAAGTAGTTAAAAAATAAAAATACTTAAACACAATTTCTGAAAGGACTTGTGAGCTAAGATAAAATCTTATAAACAATTTAACTTGCATATAACAAAAAGCTTTGTGTATATTGCACACAATGAATGCTATTTATTTTGTATTTAATAGCATCTTAAGAATGTATGAAGCTAAAACTACCAATTTTGCTGGTATTCTTATGTGTTAATATTGCTGCTTTAAAAGCGCAAGATACCATCATGAGAAAGTATAATAAAAAAACAGATTTCCCAAAATTCTGGATTGTGGGGATAGATTATGCTGGTTTTCCCGTTTTAAAGAATAATGCAAGTAAAGCAGATTCTTTAAGTTATGGGCAAAACATTTTAAAATGGATAGAAAGTAATCCCGCTTTGTTGCAGCAAATAGAAACGAATCCCGCTAATTATTCAAATATTAGCTTTATGGATTTTCAAAAATTTAGTAATGAGCAAAGAAGCATGTTTAAAGAATTGAGCTTTATACATGAACCTATTTTGATTTTTCAAAAAAATAAAATTAAACAATATGAAAAGACACAAATAGGAATTAAGAAAACCAAAGCAGAGCTAAATTCTCAACAAGTGTATTTGCTTAATAAAGTGGAATTGTTGAATTGGAAAAAAAGACTTGGAATTTGAAACACGTTACTTATTTGATGTATTTGTTGTTTTGCATTTTTCAAGTTTCTAATTTGAAAGGTCAGAGTTATGATATGCCAGCAGGTAATGGAAGTTCTACAGAAATTACTTGTTCGGGTAGTTTTTTTGATGCGAATGGATTTGGAGGGAATTATCCTAATAATAGTAGTGCAACCCAAACTTTTTGCACAAGTATTCCCGGACAGTGCATTACTGTTAGTTTTACAGACTTTTCAGTTACAGACTTTGATTTTTTTGGAAACCCTTATGACTATTTAGAAGTTTATGATGGGCCAATAGTAGATCCAGGAACTTACATGTTCGACATTGTTGGAGGACCTTTTCCATCAACCTTTCCAGTAGCATCTTCGGGTGGCTGTCTTACATTTAGATTTGTTTCAGATAACAATAGAAGGGATTTAGGTTGGAGAGGAGATATTACTTGCCAACCTTGCCCAATTCCTGTGCAACCAGCTCAGCAAGATTGTAACGGGGCTGTGCCGGTTTGCGAAGAACAGTATTATCAACCTAACAGTTACTCTGGAAATAATGGAAGTGATATTGTTCCTGCAACTTCTTGCTTATTAGATGGTGAAATAAATAATTCTTGGTATGTTTTCACAGCTGAAACGAATGGGGTTTTATCATTTTATATCTCACCAAATTTTTCAACCGACGATTATGACTGGGCGGTTTATAATATTACAAATACAGGTTGCGATGGAATAAGCACAGGAACAAGTCCTGAATTAAGTTGCAATTACTCTTCAAATACTATAACATGGGCAGGACAAACTGGGGCCAATGGGAATAGTCCATTCTCTGGTACAGGTAATGTTGCTGGTGCGGGTGGAAGCTCTTTTAATGGTAACATTACGGCTACAAGTGGAAATACCTACGCCATTCTTGTAAGTAACTTTAGTGCCTCGCAAGGAGGCTATTTTTTAGATTTATCTCAATCTACCCAATCTCTTTTTAATGCATCTACTCCAAATTTTACTCAAATTCAATCTTATGGCTGTAATGGAAATCAAGTTAGGGTAGTATTTTCTGAGCCTGTATTGTGCAGTAGCTTAGAAGCAACAGATTTTGTTTTGACTGGTCCTGGTGGCCCCTATACAATTTCAGGAATCACATTAAACGATTGCTCTGGTGCTGTGGGCGAATTTGTTTTAGATGCAATTTTAACCTTTTCACCTGCAATAATTACCAATGGCACTTTTAATGTTTGTATTACAAATGTGTCTGGAGGAATTACAGACGTATGTGGGAGCGCTTCTACTTCTGGTTGTTTGAGTTTTACTCCCTTTTTACCTGTTACTGCGAATGCAGGTGCTAATGTGAGTACTTGTCCTAATTCTGGAAGTGTAATTATTGGTGGCACTCCAACTGCTGGCGGGGGAAATGGAACTTACACTTATTCCTGGTTGCCTTCTACTGGAATTATAAGTGGAGCTAGCAATGCAAATCCAATTGTAGGACCAACAACACCAACTAATTACACTGTTACTGTTACCGATGGAGCTGGCTGCTCCGCTACAGATGCCACTTTAGTTAGTGTTTCTGTAATTGTTCCAACAACTGTAGTTTATAATGGTGCACCATTTTGCAGAAATATTACTACTCCACAGTTACCAACTATTACAGGAAGTACAGGCGGAACTTATAGTGCAAGTCCATCGGGATTAAGTATCAATGTTTCAACAGGTGCAATTGTGCCATCAACTAGTACAGCCGGCACTTATACTATAACTTATACAGTTGCAGCTTCAGGCATTTGTCCAGCTTTTTCAGTAACACAAACTGTTGTAATTAATAATTTACCTGCAACTCCAACGGTTACACCGGCGCTACCTTGCGCTGGAGCTGCATTAACATTTACAGCAGGAAATGGAGCCCTTTACGAGTTTACTTTCAATGGAGTATCGCAGGGAATTCCAAGCAGTACCAATACTTTTACAAGTCCTGTTTTAGTGCTAGGTGACCAAATATGTGTAAAATCTTATCCGGCCACCCCTTTTTTGTATGATGGAAACATAATAGAACCTCAGTGGGGAAATCCAGTTGCAAAATCAACAGGAGGGCCAGCAGCAAGTGGATTTGGAGTTGGTAATAATTTAGATGGACTTTATTTAAATAATGTAGGTAACTATTTAAATGTGGCAATAGCTGCTAATTTGGTAAATGGTTCTAACAATAGAATACTTTTGTTTATTGATTGTCAGGCAGGAGGATATAATAACCTTGGAGCTTGGACTTTAAGATCCAATACTCCTTATTTTTCTATGGAAAATCTGAACAACTCTATCACTTTTGATGCTGGTTTTTCACCAGATTATATTTTAGGAATCAATCAGGCATTTGGAGATGTTTTTTTTGATTTGTACAATATGTCTACCAACCTTCTTAATAACATTGGAACAGCAAATTCTTCCCCCCAATTTGGTTTTGTAGGAAATGCTGGAGTTGGAGATATAACAAAAGGATTTGAATTTACAATTCCAATGAATGCCCTTGGAAACCCCAGTGGAAATATGAGGTTTTTTACCATGATAGTAAATGACCCAGGTTTTGGAGTGCCTACTTTTGTGAGTAATCAATTTATAACACCTGCGGGGCCTGCCGATAATAATTATGGAAACGGTTTTATAGATTTTGGGGCTGCACCTCCAAATCCTGTTACCTATGCCTTAAGTGCGGATTGTTTTTCGCAAACGTGTGTTACAGCTACCAATCCTATTACACCTACATTTACACAAGTTGCAGCAATTTGTGCCGGAGCTACACTTTCGGCATTGCCTACGACTTCCACCAATGGTATAACTGGTACATGGGCGCCAGCGCTTAACAATGCAGCAACAACAACGTACACCTTTACACCAACTACAGGACTGTGTGCTACAACTGCAAGCATGACAATTACAGTGAATACACCAACGGTCCCAACATTTACTCAAGTTTCAGCAATTTGTTCTGGAGCAACACTTTCGGCACTGCCAACAACTTCCTCCAATGGCGTTACTGGAACTTGGTCGCCAGCATTAAATAACACTACTACAACCTTATATACATTTACGCCTACGGCTGGTTTGTGTGCAACTACAGCTTCAATGACCATTACAGTAAATACACCAATTACACCAACTTTTACCCAAGTTGCGGCAATTTGTTCTGGTGACGCATTATTTTCTTTACCTACAACATCTACAAATGGAATTACAGGAACTTGGACTCCTGCAATTAATAATGCTGCCACTACAATCTACACTTTTACTCCAACTGCTGGCTTGTGTGCCACTACAGCTAATATGTCTATCACGGTAATTACTCCGATTACGCCAGCTTTTAATGCGCTTCCTGCCTTTTGCGCCGGACAAACTGCACCAATATTGGTAGGTACTTCTACAAACGGAATATCAGGTACATGGCTACCTTCAGTAGTTAATAATACCACAAGCGCAACCTACACATTTACACCAATAGGCAGTCAATGTGCAACGACAACAACTTTAAACTCAACAGTAATTTTAACATCAACTACATCTCCTATTTATCATGATTAAAACACTAATTCCATTTATCTTAACAATTGACTTAGTGAGAAGTTGTTTTAATTTTAAACCTTATTGTATTCATAATACATTTGATACTATAATTTTACATGACAAATTAAAATTTGTTAATGAAAAATTTGAAAATATTAAATGTGTTCGAGCCTTAAGAAAAACAGAAAGAAACAGTGTAAACTTAATTTGTTTCTTTTTATGATGTGCTCCATAACTACTACTTTTTTAAATGGACAGATTACAATTGCCTTTCAGGGTTTCGAAGGTAGTGCCTCTGATACATGGAATTTCACACCACCATTTCAAAATACAAATTTGCCAAGAGTTGATGTTGGAGCTGGAAATTATGGACCAGGCTATGCTCTAACAGGAATAAACAGTATGCGAATTGGAGGAGGATCAACAACTTGCGGTGCCGGCGGATCAAACTGCTTAAATGGATCAAGTAATGGCGGGCAATGCACAAACAATAATAATGGCGCTACACTCGACTTGCAATCTATAAGCATACAATGTTATAGAAACGTTCAAGTTTCTGTTGCATATCGAACTCATATTTTGTGCGCTACAGAAGGTCAAGGTTTTGATGCGTCCGATAGAATTTTTTTTGAACTCAGTTTAGATGGAGCTCCTTTTTTTATAGCATCAAATGTTAATGGATTCAATAATTGTACTTGGAATTATACCGATGCTTCAGTTTTGTGCGCTGGTCCTGCAGTTCAAAATCCATTTGTTTATTCAGTGCCTTTGGGTACTAATTCTGTTGCACTTAGAATTAGACTTCAAGTAAATAGGTCTGACGAAGTATTGTATATAGACGATATAACGTTAACTGGCGAAAAAAGTGGCGGCTTTAGTTATCCTTCTCCGCTTTGTCTTAATAGTTTAAATTCTGAGTCACCAGTACTAGATGCTACACTTAATCCTGGAGGAACTTTTTCAACGTTTCCTGTATCTGGCCTCTTTCTAAATCCTACCAGCGGAATAATTATACCTTCACAATCTGATGAAGGAATTTATCAAGTGAATTATGAAATATCTAATGAAATTTGTGCAACTTCATCAGTTACAATTCAAGGCAATATAATTACAACTCCTATTTACCACGACTAAACAATTAAACTATGAAAACAATTAAACACATCTTGCTTCTGCTTTTCGGGCTTTTACTAAGTCCAATAGCAGAGGCGCAAACCAACAGCACTGATCCGCATATCGTCTGTTTTGGTTCTACAGAGCCATACAGGGTAGATTATACAGAAAATTCAGGGGCTGGAACGCTAGGCTCTACTTATGCTTGGACTATACTTACACCTGGATTTTTGGGTAGTATTGCCACTAATCAAGGTCCAGGAGCAAGTAGTAATGCTATTTCAATTAACTGGGGAACCACTCCAGCAGGAAACTATGTTTTACAAGTAATTGAAACGAATGGCAGTTGTCCTGGAACGCCGATACAGTTAAACGTTCAAATAGTTCCTTTGCCTACAATAGATGCAGGTGCGAATGTAGCAATTTGTGCGGGTTCACCAACAACTCTAACCGCCACGGGAGCAGCAACTTATGCATGGAGTCCTGCAACCGCATTGTCTGCTGTTACAGGAGCTAGTGTGACCGCTACTCCCGCTTCTACCATTACTTACACAGTTACAGGAACAGATGCGAACGGTTGCGTTAACACAGATGATGTAACAGTTACAGTAAATCCTGTCCCTACAATTTCTGTTACAACTGCAGCGGCATGCGCTCCTGATTTATTAACTTACTCAGTATCTGTAACAGTAAGTGCCGGAACTGTGACCAGCACAGCAGGTACGGTTTTAAATACATCAGGAAACATTTGGTCCATTACTAATATTCCTACAGGAACAAATATTACTGCAACTGTAACCAGTGCATCTTGTCCAACAACATTAGCAATTACAGCTCCTAGCTGTCCTTGTCCAGTTGTTGCAGCTCCTGTTTTTGTTGCAAATGCATCTTTTTGTACAGGAAGTCCTGTTCCTGCAATATCTGTAACAGTTCCAGTAGGAATTGCAGTAGATTGGTATGATGCAGCATCTGCTGGAAACCTTTTGGTCAGTGCGAGTACGAGTTACAATCCTACTGGTCCAGGAACATATTATGCCCAGGCAAGAAATATTGTAAATGGCTGTTTAAGTGCTACCAGAACTGTAGTAACTGTTACTGAAAATCCACTTCCGACTATTTCTATTACAAGTGGACCAACATGCGCTGTAAATCTATTAACTTATTCTGTTGAGGTTACCGTAAGTGCTGGAACAGTAACCAGTACTTCAGGAACTGTAGTAAATACTTCTGGAAACATTTGGACAATAAGTGGTGTCGCAACAGGCACGAACATAACATTAACGGTAACATCAGCGCCTTGTAGCAATACTTTGGCTGTAGCTTCGCCAAATTGTACATGTGCAACTATTACAGCTCCTGTTTTTGTAACAAATGCTGCTTATTGTATTGGAAACCCAATTCCTACTATTTCTGTAACTGTTCCTGCGGGAATTGCAGTAGATTGGTATAATGCTGCATCTGATGGTACCTTATTAGCGAGTAATACAACAACTTACACGCCTACTGGACCAGGAACTTTTCATGCATTGGCTAGAGAAATTTCTACAGGCTGCTTAAGCAGTACCAGAACGGTGGTCACAGTTACTCAAAATCCTTTACCAACAATTAATGCTGGTTTAGACCAAACTATCTGCGTAGGAAGTAGTGTAGTTTTAACGGCAACAGGAGGTGTTACTTATTCCTGGAGTCCAACTACTGGTTTATCTTCTTCAACAGGAAGTCCAGTTACCGCTAACCCAGCTACCACTCAAACTTATACTATAACTGGTACAGATTCAAATGGTTGTATTAACACAGATACAGTTTTAGTTACTGTAACTCCATTACCTACCACTTCACCAATTTTCCACGATTAAAAACGGAAAAATTTAAATGTCGAAACATTATAAATATTTACTGCTTGTAATTGCAGCGATTTTCAACCTGACTTCCTTGTGGAGTCAGGCTGACACGCTGTGCGTTTCGAGTACTGTAGGTAATTATCATGTAGTAGGCTGGCCAGGAAGTACTTTCGAATGGAGTACACAAGGAAATGGTCAAATTTTAAATGGCCAAGGAAATGATTCTGTTTCTGTTGCATGGAATTCAATTGTAGGAACTTATCAACTTCAAGTAACAGAAACAAGTGCAGAGGGCTGTATAGGGCCTCCTCAAGCAATTAATATTGTATTAGTAGCTCCTGCTATCATTTTATTAAATCAACCAGTTTGTGCTCCTAACTTGCAATCTTATTCTGTTTCTGTTTCTGTAAATGGTGGGAATTTGAATAGCAATAACGGAAATATCGATTCTGTTTCGCAAAATAGTTATCTTATTTCTGAGATTCCAGCTGGGACAAATGTCCAATTGATTTTAGAAACTAATGGATGTAACGATACGCTCAATGTTTTAGCTCCGGCTTGTCCTTGTCCTGCGGTACCTCCTCCCTTAATTGCGCCTTCAGTTTCTATTTGCATAGGTGGAAGTTTACCTGTTTTAAGTGCTACAGTTCCTGATGGAGTTTCGGTGAATTGGTATGCCGATTCTAGTGGCTTGAATTTATTAGCAGTCGATACGGCTCAATTTATTCCTGATTCAATTGGTGTTTATTTTTTAGAAGCTGTAGATACCTTATCAGGATGTGCTAGCATCACTAAAAGCTCAGTTAGTCTAATTGAATTTCCAGAAACTATCGGGGAGATTTCTGGAGATACTGCTATTTGTCTTCAAGAACCTACAACTCTTCAAGCCACAGGTGGAACGACTTACTTGTGGAGCACGTTAGATTCTACTGCATCTATTGTAGTAAACCCGCAAGAAACCTCCATTTATTCTGTAATTGTAAATGCTGGTAATTGTCCAGATACTGCTGAAATATTGGTAAATGTTTTTCCACTACCCGATTTAATTATTAGCAATGATACAACCATAGAATTAGGAGATACGGCAGCATTAACAGTATTTGGCGCAGATTCCCATGTATGGTCACCAATAAACGATTTAAGTTGCTCAGATTGTTTCAATCCTGCAGCTTACCCTAAAGAAACAACCACTTATTGCGTAGTTGGAACCAACCAATTTGGCTGCTACGATACAGCTTGTGTGGAAGTAAAGGTGGAGATTATTTGCGATGAATTGTTTGTACCTACTGCTTTTGCACCAGGAAATGAAGGAGACCCTGAAAACGAATGCTTGCGGCTTTATGGAACCAATTGTGTAAAAGAACTAGATTTTAAAATTTATAACCGATGGGGTGAAGTGGTATTTAGAACTAATGATGTAAGAGATTGTTGGGACGGGTTACACAAAGGAGAAGAGCTGAATACAAATGTTTTTGTATATAGCTTAGAAGTAACGTTAAAAAGTGATGAAAAGATTAGCAGAAAAGGAAATATCACCCTTATAAAATAGAAGAAAATGAAGAAAATAGTTTACATGTTTCTTTTTGTATTGAGTTTCATTGAATTGAATGCTCAGGACATCCATTTTTCTCAATTTTATATGGCGCCTTTGACACAAAATCCAGGAATGGCTGGTGCGCAGTATAATTCTGAAGTTTATATGAATTATAAAAACCAATGGAACAATGTAACTAGCCCATATAAAACATTTGCTATTTCTGCAATGACAAGGCTTGGAAAGCATAAAAAAGACAAAGCACATTGGGCAGTTGGTTTGAATTTTTTTAATGATCAAAGTGGCGATGGAAAACTTACAACCACTAATGGTGATTTTACTTTGGCATTGCAGATTCCACTAAATAGATACAATAAATTAGGGTTGGGTTTGCAAAGCGGTTTTGGTCAAGTAAGAATAAATTTTTCTGAGTTTCAATGGGGAAGTCAATATGGAAATGGAGCGTACGATCCTAACCAAGCAACTGGAGAGACGAATAGTACAAATCAATTTAGTTATTTAGATTTTAGCAGCGGCATTGTTTGGACTTACAATAAAATGGTGGGTAACGTAAAAACAACTAATAATCAATTCAACAAAGGAACTTTCGGTTTTTCTGTATTTCATATCAATCAACCATTATATTCTTTTGTCTCATCTGGAGATAAATTGAATCTAAAATACGTGCTACATGGTAATTATTTATACAGTTTTGAGGATACCAAATTTGCCATCAATCCTGGTTTTATGTATTACCGACAAGGGCCAGCGCAACAAATTTTGCTTGGCACAATGGTACGTTATAATATTTTACCAGAATCTAAATACACCGGAGTATTTAACGGTGGAGGCGTTTATTTAGGTGGATTTGTTCGAGCAAAAGATGCAGTAGTATTAGCAACCATGTTCGAATTTTCGAACATTACACTTGGCTTTAGTTACGATATCAATACGTCTTCTTTGCGCACTGCAAGTAATGGTAAAGGTGGATTAGAATTTTCTTTAAGAATTGTAGGTCAATCGAAAGGGAAAAGTTTTAGGTAACAGCTGAGTATCAAAGACAATAATTAGATAATATATTATTCATACAATTAAACGTACTTAAATTTTGAATAGTTGATTATTTCATTACTTTTGGAAGATTAGATTCTTCAAAATATGGAAAAAATTCTATCAATGTTACTTCTTGCAAGCATTTGCACAATAGGCCAAGCTCAACGAAGTTACGATATTCAAATAAATTCGAGTCAACCATCACTTTTAATTGCTTCAGCGGGCGAAGAACCAACTCTTTCAGGTTCTGATTTGCTATTAGGTGGCTCACCAACAGGTTTAGGCGGCATTGAACCATATACTTACCAATGGTTGCCAGCTGAGAATTTAGATAATCCGAATATTTCAAATCCTATTTTTACAGGAAGCTCAACCGCTACATTTACACTATTGATCACTGATAACAGAGGCTGCTTAGCATCAGATACTATTCAAATTATTATCACTGGAATAAGTGATAAAAAAGAGCAGGAAGTGCTGAAAGCTTACCCAAATCCAGGTTCAGGAAAAATAAGAATTGTTGCTCCTAATAATATTGATTTGACTAATACAACCATACAAGTTTTTGATGTCACAGGCAGAACTGTTTTTAATGAGTCTTGGATGGATGCTCAACAAGAATTCTTAATTGATGTAAGTCAATTAGCAAACGGACAATATAATATTACATTAAATGATGGGGTTGTAAGCTTCTCTAATAAAATAATCATTCAATAAGACTAAAAATGAAAAAACATTTATTCTTTCTATTTTCATTATTATTTATTGGAAATGCTACATTCGCTCAAAATCGAGCATCTTGTATTTTAGGCGATACTATAAAATTGAACATTAACAATTATAGAGGCACTGTAAATTGGCAAGAAAGCTCAGACAACCAAACCTGGACTGATATTTCAGGAAGTGCCGCCCAATTAAGTTTCGTCCCTTCAACTAATAGCAAATGGGTTAGGGCCAAAATTGAGGAAGAGAATTGTCCCGCATTTTATGAAGTTCCATTTGAAGTGAAAGCGATGGATACGTCAGTTACAGGTTTTCAAAGAGCAAATTTTTCTGTTGAACAATTGCCAGGAGAACTTATTTCAAATGATGGAAATGGTTTATTAATGTTTGAATTAGAAACCAATGAATTTCCAATTTCTGTAGGAGATTGGTTGTCAGGTTTTGCCGAACAACTTACAATGAAAAAAATTAATGCAATTGTTATACATAATGGTATCGTGCAAGTGTTTACCTCAGAAAGTACAGTTTTGGTGTATGATATTCCATTAAATTTTGGAAATATAACATCTGGTAAGGTCATGGGAAAAGTTTTGGATGAGGATGGTGATGCAGTAATAATGGCAAAAGTTAAAATAGGAGCAGATTCAGTATATACTGATTACAATGGAGTATTTATTCTGAATAATGCAACAATGATGGATAAAATTGGCTATGTAAAAGCTTCTAAAACAGGATTTTTTAATGGTTCCCGGACTTTTATTCCAAAACAAAATGGGAATATTGTAGAAATTCGATTATTGCGGAAAAATTTGGCAGGTAATTTCAATTCGATTACTGGAGGTACAGTTAACTTAGAAAATGTACAGTTGCAGTTTCCCACAAATGCAATTACTTTAAATGGATTAGCATACAATGGAAATGTAAAGGTATTTGTAAATTATATTAATCCGAGTTCGCCTAATTTTTCCCAAGAAATGCCAGGAAATTTAATTGGCAACCAATATGGAAATATTCGAGGGTTAACTTCTTTTGGAATGATTGGGGTTGAAATGCAAAATGATAATGGACAAGAATTACAAATTGCGTCCGGACAAAATGTTTTAGTGAGTGTACCTTTAAGTTCAGAAATGCTTACCAACGCACCAGATACCATTGATTTATGGTCATTTAACGAAAATGAAGGGATTTGGCAAGACGAAGGTGATGCATTAAAAACGGGAAACAATTATGTTGCACAAATACCTCACTTTTCTTTCTGGAACTGGGACATACCTTGGGAAGTCGTATTGTTAAATGGAACAGTAACTGATGAAAATGGAAATCCAGTCTCAGGAGTAACTATAAACGTAAGCACCCTATTTGTAGGTATCGCCAGTGACTTAACGAATAATCTGGGGCAATATAGTGGATGGGTTCCTTCTGATTTGGAATTGAACCTAACCTTGTATTATGATAGTTGTGGAACTTTAAATCAATTATTAAATAATTCAGTAATAGGCTCTTTTAATACAGATACTATTTTAAACTTTCAAGAAGTGCAATTGCCTCTTTTAACAAAAGTGTTTGGCAGTGTTCAAAATTGCGAAAATCAACCATTACAAAACGGATATGTTGTAAGTTACAATCAAATTAGTTTTATTGATCAAGGTAATTTTTCATTTATTTCTTGTTTAACAACAGATTCTATTCTCATTGTAAAAACGAATCCTATGGAATTTGGAGAATGGCAAACGCTCAATTTGAATCCAGGATTAAATGACCTTGACACTTTGACTTTATGCAATGGTGATACATTAGTTAGTGGGATAATATCTGATATTGATGGAAATGTTTATAACACAGTTTTAATTGGCGACCAAGAGTGGATGGCTGAAAATCTAAAAACAACACGTTATGCAGACGGTACATTAATTCCTAATGTGACCAATAATGCTGATTGGTCATTTCAAAATACTGGAGCATGGTGTTATTATAATAACATAGTTTCTAATGGTGCGATATATGGGAAATTATATAATTGGCATGCAGTTGCAAACCAAGATAATGTATGCCCTGCTGGTTGGCATGTTCCTTCACTTGATGAGTGGGAAACGCTTATTGACTATTTAGGTGGAACTGAAATAGCAGGAGGTAAAATGAAAAGCATTTCAAGTTGGGTTGCACCGAATTTAGGAGCTACAAATTTAAGTGGATTTTCAGGTCTTCCAGGTGGTTATCGCAATAATAGCGGAGGATTTGCAGGAACAAACTTTACAGGAAATTGGTGGAGTTCTGTAGAATTCAACAGTAATAGAGGAAATTATTTTTCGGTTACTTACAACTATACTTCAGCAGACAGAGGTGACCAACAAAAAGTCTTTGGGTTATCAGTCCGTTGCGTTAGAGACTAATTCATTATAGTTATATAGTGTTTTATAAATAAAGTTTATTAGAAAGTTGAGTTCTTTTAAAAGAATAAAGTTAATCTAGGAGTTATAAACTTTAAGAAATTTATTCGTTTAAATGATTTAACTATTGCTCGCGGCAGTGGTTGAGCGATTTGTTTGAGCTCTTTTTTATTTCCCTGTTTTTCACAGGGCAATAAAAAAAGCGAGTCGCGAAAACGCGGTGCCGCGTAGGAACGAAGCGGCAGCCGCCCAAAGTAAGTATTTTCGTAAATTAATGCTCCATTACTTTACAAACTGAATTTTCGTTTATTTGCCCCGTGAAAAAATTCAATATTCTTCTTTTGTTCATTTTTGTAGTCTTAAGCAGATTGCCGTTTTTATTTGACGGGCTGGGCAGCGAAGATGATAGTTGGGGGCTTTTGTTAAATGCGCAGCTAATGGCAAATACTGGAGAATATTCATTTTCCCGTCTTCCTGGACATCCATTTCAGGAATACTTTTTTTCTTTTTTCCCAAATGCAAGTCCGCTTTTTTTTAATAGTCTAAGTGCAATTTTTAGTTTTATTGCTGCAATTTATTTCTATAACTCTGCTAATTTCTTAAAAATTAGAAATGCATTTACTTGGACGCTTATCTTCTTATGTGTTCCCATAATTTGGATAAGTAGCGTATATACAATAGATTATATTTGGGCATTGGCCTTTGTTTTAGCTGCATTCTATTACTTGCTGAAAGAAAAATTGCTCATAGCCGGAATTCTATTGGGCTTTGCCATTGCATGCAGAATTACTTCGGGTGCTGTGCTAATTGGATTTTTGTTTATGAATGGAAATCCATTTTCAACCCAAAATTTGAAGCGAAACTTAATAATTGGATCTGCTACTGTTATAATCGCAATAGCTTGGTTTGTACCAGCATTTTTGCGCTACGGTGTTTCATTTTTTGGCACTTACCCTCTTCCCTACCCTAGTTTACCTAAAATTACTTATAAGTTCTCATTAGGAGTTTGGGGCGCAAGTGGATTTTTGGCAGTTATTTATTTATCATTTTTAAAATTAAAATATAGAAGAAGCAGTTTCCCTTCACCTATCCTTCTGGGAATGTGCATAATAATGGCACTTTTTACTTTTGCATATTTTGTTTATCCTCAAAAATCTGCATTTTTAATTACGGTTGTTCCTTTCTTATTGCTAATTATTGCAGATCAGCCAATTCCCTTTAGAAACGAAATTATTGCCCTTGTTTTATTGTTCATTTCCCCTTTTGTAATTGGAGCTAACCTCAATAATAAAGATCGTGGAGCAAATTATAGCCAATTTGCCATCACTTTAAAAATTGCCAATCAAGAAATTTTTATTGACCCATTTACTGGTCCTTTGGAAGTAGAAAAAAGCAGAAGAGTAACACGACAAAATTTCGTAGAAAAAGCTTATCAAGATTACATTAAAATTTCAGAAAAATCTGTGCTTCTTTGTGGTTGGTGGACAAACCAATTTACTGTAAACGTAAATCAAAAAAGCAAAAATCCTGAAGTGAGTATTGGAGAATTCTTCAATAAAAACCAACTAGATAGTATTATCAATACCGGCAAATCTATTTATTATTTGAAAGAAATAGATGAAGCGAATGATGAACGTTACCAGATAGTATACACTGGAAAAATTGCTAAGTTGTTAGGGGAATGATTTCTTCTTTCTAAAAACCTATGTTGCCGCTTCGTTGCTGAAAAACAGTTTATAATAATTCATGCCTTTTTCTTCATCAAAACCTTTTTCAATTAATTGGCGATTTCCGTGCACATAAACATGGAAGTTTTTATCCAGTTTGAGAATGCTCTTGAACATTCCAGCATGCTTTTTTACAGCGGTTTGATTGATATCAAAAGCTTCAGTTATGCTATGGTCCCCATCTTCAGTATTATATGAATCGGTGAATTTTCTAAATGCGGAAACAACTTCGGGCTGTTTAAGAACTTCATCAGCAAAATTGTCGAATTCAAATGCATCTTTTTCTTTAAAAAATTTTGATGTTCTATTCAGCAATGCTATTTGTTCAGAGGCATTCACTTGAAAATCTTCGGGAAGTTGCTCTTTTACAAACTCACGTGTCATATTCATGTATTGTGCAGTATGGTGATAACTATCTTCAACTGCTTCGAGTTCTAAAAAAGCATCTACCCAATATTGAGCTTCCGCATTATTTCCGTTGGTTTTATCTACTACAAGCACCCTATAACCATCACCAGGTTCTGCACTTAAAATTAAGCAAGCTTTGTCTATTCTATCTAAGCGGTAAGCTTCTGAAAATTCAACTTTACTTTGGTTTCCAGCCCATTCTACTTGTAAAAATTTGTCTTCCTGCTCGGCTTTTAATAGCACGATTGCATCAAAAAACTCGCTGTTTACATTTACTTTTTCAATATGTGCCACAAACAAATCACCAGATAAAATTTTTGGATGCGATGAAACATCAAATAAATGACTAGCTATTTGTTCGCTTGCTTTATTAAACTCACCTGCATTTTTAAAAATCATGTTTATACCATCATACACTAGATTTCCTGGAGCAAAATGATAATACGCTTCGGGTTTAAATGATTTTAAAAGATAATCAACCAGAATTTCGTGGTTGTTATCATTGATTTCTAATTGTGTTTCCGAAATGGTAAGTGGTTCATCTAATGAGGGATTTCCAACAAAGTGAACAATCATCTCTTTTATAAGTGCAGTAGAATATGTAATCATGGGGTAAAAGTATGCAAATTAGGCAAGAAACAGAATGAAAAAAAACGGCTATTTCCTTTTCCAAATCATTATAAAATCATTCATTTGGAAACCACCTCCAATCTCAAAATCTTCTACTTTCTCTATTACAAAGCCAACTTTAAAATAGAAATTAATAGCGCTGTAATTCTGCCTGTTAACCTGAAGTCTGATGGTGTTTACTTCTTCAAAATAATTAATCAATTCATCAAAAGCCTGTTTTCCTAAGCCACTTCTTTGTTGGTTACTGAGAATATAAAATTTATTGATGAATGCTTCTGTATTGTTGTTAATCTCAATAGATGTAAAACCTATTGTTACTTTTTGATTTTGAAGGAGAAAATAAATTTGCTTGCCTTCGGAAATCTGATGATGCAACGTTTCTTTTGAATACATTCTTTTAAGCATGTAATCAACCTGCTCAATTCCAATAATAGGTGGATAATGAATAGTCCAGATTTTATAAGCTAATTGATGAATTTCATCTACATCAAAAACACTTGCAGGAACTAGCTTCATACTTAATGTAAAATTAGTTTTTCAAAGACATAACAGTTTCATAAAACTCTTTTCCTTCCCCATTAGGAAGTTGTCTTACTTTTAAATGCCAAACGTTCATGTCTTGCTGAACAATTTGTCCATTTACAATACCATCCCAAGACTCCTCACTTTTTTTGGATACAAAAAGCAATTCTCCCCTTCTATTAAAAACAGTAAATTCATAAGATTTTGGGTCATGTCCAGAAACAATGGGTTTAAAACCATCATTTAATCCATCATGATTTGGTGTAAATGCTTTTGGTATAAAAACAAGAAATTCCGCCTTAATATCTTTATTTGTAGAATTATACATTCCAACTATATTTTTAATTACAATTAAAAAAAAATAAATAATCCTACTTAAGTATCAATTGAACTTATTTTATTACTTTAAAGGGTAATGTAATTCTCACCCAGGAATTCTCGGCATTTGCTTATCGAGCATTGCAATTTGCTTTACCAATTCGTCCGATTTTGGTTTAGCGGCTTTTGCTTTTTTGTAATGATCTTTTGCAACTCTGTAATTGTTACGTTGCATTTCTATAGAGCACAATTGCAAATGAGCTGCTGCCAAATTTTCTTTATCTGGTAAGCCTGCTTGTATGGCTTCCAATAGATATTTTCGGGCTTCTTTAGAGTTTCCTTTTCTCAACTGCACAAAACCAAGTTGTAATAAGTTACTTCCACGTACATCTCCAACCAAAGTAGAATTCGTCTTTAAGCTTTTTCTAATGTTTGCTTCAGCTTCGTCTAAATTATCAGTTGCTAAAGCCAAATTGCTCTGCAACATATAATAACCCATTCTTATTGGTTTAAAAAGAAGTTTTGGAAATTTAATGAGTTTCATGTATTTCATCGCTCCTTCCACATCACCTTCAGTTACAGCTTCCTGCACCAATCGCATACTGCCCATCATGAAATAAAGTAACAAAGAAATAAATGCAGCTATGTAGCAAAGCCAAGCCAATACTGTGTCAACTTCCATGTGAAAGAAGATTCCCAATGCAATTAAACCAATCGCAATTTGAATTCTGTATATAATGTAAAATCGTAAAAACTTCATGTAGTTTATTTAAAAAAGCCTGCAAAAGTAAGAGATTTTATTGTTTTTTCTTCCATGAAAATAATGCAATTTAATGCTTCAAATTTCTACATTAGCCAGCTCAAAAGAATCTTATGGCATTAAGCAGAATTTGGTCTTTATTCATTCTTGTTTCTATCACAATAGCTGGTTATCAATGTTTTGTATTGGGGAATGAAGAGATATTTAGCAAAATGGTTACAGGTGCCGAAACAGGAATAATCGATACAAGCACCACTGCTGTAAATATTTGTATTCGCTTAATTGGAATTATGACCTTATTTATGGGCTTAATGAGCATTGCAGAACGAGCAGGAGGAATAAGACTTCTTTCCCGCATTATTGGACCGTTTTTTTCTCGTTTGTTTCCAGAATTACCTAAAAATCATCCGGTTATGGGGCACATGATGATGAATTTTTCGGCAAATCTGCTTGGTCTCGACAATGCAGCTACACCTTTTGGAATCAAAGCAATGGAAAGTTTGCAGGAAATAAATCCAAATAAAGAAAGAGCCAGCAATCCACAAATTATGTTTTTATGCTTGCATGCCTCGGGCTTAACATTGATTCCTGTATCTATTATTGCAGCGCGGGCTTCCTTGCATGCAACAAGTCCTACAGATATTTTTATTCCTTGTTTAATCGCAACTTTTGCCGCCACTGTTGCTGCATTGAGCATTGTTTCAATTAAACAAAAAATTAATTTATTTCAGCCCGTAATTTTAGGTTGGATTGCTGGAATTTCTGCCTTAATTGCAGGAATTGTATTATACATGATACGTTTACCGCACACAGAAGTGCAATCATTTTCAAGTGTATTGAGCAATGGTATCATCTTGTTTATTTTTCTGGCAATTATTGGTGGTGGATTTTACAAGAAAATTGATGTTTTTGATGCATTTGTTTCAGGTGCAAAAGGTGGTTTTGAAACGGCTGTAAAGATTATTCCATACTTAGTCGGAATGCTTGTGGCGATTAGCATGCTGAGAACTAGCGGCACTTTTGAAGTAATTATTGCAGGTTTTAAATCTGTATTTGAAGCATTTGGAGCTGATACCAGATTTGTGGATGGAATTCCAACTGCATTGATAAAACCATTAAGCGGAAGTGGAGCCCGAGGAATGATGATAGACACCATGCGCACGTTCGGACCTGATTCTTTTGCAGGAAGATTGGCTTGCGTATTACAAGGTTCTTCAGACACTACATTTTATGTGGTAGCGGTTTATTTTGGAGGTGTTGGAATTAAAAATACGAGATATACCATTGGTTCCATGCTATTGGCTGATTTGGTAGGAATTATAACTTCCGTCTTACTTGCATATTTATTTTTCGGTTAGAAAACCATTGCCTTGTTAACTTCGTTATTTATGCCAAACAAAACTATTATTAAATGAAAATGTTATTGATTACTGCATTGGCTAGTATTTCTTTTTCTATAGCCTGCTCACAGAATAAAAATTCAGAATTAACCAAACAATCAACACAAAACATGGATAAGAATCCCTATTACTCCCGCACAGATACAACACATCTAAATGTTTCTAATGCAGATTGGAAAAAAGTGCTACCCAATGATGTTTATGGAATATCTAGAGAAGCACAAACTGAATATGCTTTTACTGGTAAATACTGGAATTTTGAAGGTTTGGGAACTTATTATTGCGCAGCTTGTGGAAATCCGCTTTTTAAATCTGATGCGAAGTTTGCAAGTAGCTGCGGTTGGCCAAGTTTCTATGAGACAATTCGCAAAAATAGTGTGAAATATATTGATGATAATACACACGGAATGGTAAGAACGGAAGTGGTTTGTGGCAGATGCGACGGTCATTTGGGACATATTTTTGATGATGGTCCTGCTCCAACTTACAAGCGTTTTTGCATGAATTCAGTGGTATTGGATTTTGAACCTGATAAAAAATAATTTTTTAAATAAATGATTGGTCAATCAACCATTGAAGCATTAATTGAAGCAGAAAATAAAGCGAATTTATTATTTGATGAAGCTGTAAATAGAAATATATTTCGAGCACACCAATCAGAAAAACAAATAAATAATGCATTGTATGAATTGGCTTTTGAGTTATTTGAAATTAAAAAGTATTGGCATAAAAGAATTGTAAGGGCAGGAATTAATACGCTTCATCCTTATAAAGAAAATCCTCCTGATTTAATGGTGCAGGAAGATGATATTTTATTTGTTGATTTCGGTCCTGTCTTCGATAAATGGGAAGCAGATGTGGGTAAAACTTTTGTAATTGGAAATAATCCTATTAAATTAAAATTAAAAAATGACGTTTCAGAAGCTTGGCAAAAAACCCAGCAATTTTACAAGCAATACCTCGAAATTACAGGAGCTGAATTATATCAGTATGTATGCAACTTAGCAAAAGATTTCGGTTGGGAATTTGGAAATATTCATTGTGGTCATTTAATAGGAGAATTTCCCCATGAACGCATCGAAGGAGAATCAAAGATTAATTATTTACATCCCGATAATAATTTATCGATGAATAAAAAAGGAATAAACGGAAACGAATTATTCTGGATTTTGGAGATTCATTTTATTGATAAAAATAGGCAATTTGGTGCCTTTCAAGAATCGATATTGTTAAAGTAAACCTAATTTAATACTTAATTAATTTAGATTTTAAATTGCAGCTAAAAAATTACTTAAATCGTCTTCCATTTTTAACGATAATTTTTTTCTTAAGCGATACCGATTCATATCCACACTTTTAGGACTAATGTTTACAATAGCTGCAATTTCTTTAGACGACAAACCCAGTCTTATCATGGCACAAAGTTTCTTTTCGTTATCAGTAAGTTCACCGAAATGAGTAGTAAGTCTTTGATAAAATTCTTCATTCATTAAATCAACATTCATTTCAAAAGAAGCGCGTTGTTTATTTATATTGAGTTTATATTCAAGGTCTTTTTCAATTTTCTTAATATCATCTTTATTACTAATTCGTAGTTCATCTCTTATGTTTTCAAGTAGCTCATTTTGCTGACTGATATACAATGCAAGTTGTGTAAGTTCTTTTTTCTTAAAGTCTAATTCGTATTTTACTTGTTTGTTTTCTGTTTCTACTGCCAATAATTCACTTTCGGCAATAATTCTTTTGCTTTCTTCTAATTCTCTACTTTTTTCTTTAATCTCAAGATTTTTGGTGGTTAATTCTAAGTTTTTTTGCTGTTTTATAAGTCTTTTATTATAAATATTCCAAACAAGTAAACCCATAAGAATGGTAATTAACATGACAGAAATAAAAATAATAATAAATAAAAAATTCTCCTTTTCTAATAATATAATTTTGTTTTCTTTTAATTGTAATTCAATTTCTTTTTTCTCAGCAGAATAAATTGCCTCTAACTCTGCAATTATTTTTGTTCTGTTGCTATTAAATAAACTATCTGTGAGCAAAGACCTTTCAGTTGCATCATTCAACGCAAGTTTGTAATTCCCTTGTGAGGCATAAAACTCTGAACGAGAAAGATAAAATTCAGCTAAAAGCCAATTTGAATCTAAATCTTTGGCAGTTTGAATAGCTTGATTGAATAATTCAATTGCGAGTTTATAATTTTTAAGACCTGCATATGCTTTTGCTTTATTTTTTAAAGTAGTTGCAAGTCCGTAGTTGTCACCATTCGCTCTTCTCAAAGAATCGGCTTCATTTAAAAGCATTATTGCTTTTTCAAATTTCAACTGATTTAAATATATTTCTGCAATGTTATTAAGGCTTTCACTTTTACCCGAATTATCTCCAATTTTTACAAAAGTACTTAATGCTTTTTGATGGTATAATAATGAGCTGTCTAATGCACCTCCATTAAAAAATGCAGTACCTAAACCTGAAAATGTCTTTGCATTTCCTTTTTCATCCGAAAGCGCATCATATAAAACTAGAGATTTCCTTAAATAAAATATTGCTTTCGAGAAATCTTTTAATGTTGAAAATACTAAGCCCAAATTAGTTAAAATTTGAGCATTTAACTTAGCATCATTATTTTTTTCTGCTTGCTTTAATGCCTTAAAATAAAAATTAACCGCTTTTTCATAATTCGTTTGATAAAAGCTTGTTACACCAAGGTTATGAAGTACTTTAGCCTCACCTATTGCATCTTTACTTAATTTGTACTTATCTAAAGATTCTGTGAAATTATGTTCCGCTTCAAAGTATTTCCCTTGCCCCATCAATATGAGCCCAAGTAAGTTTAGTGAGTTTGCGAATTCAAAATTATAATCGTTTTTTTTTATTATTTGAATTGATTTTCTAGACCAAATTTCTGCTTCAATTAAATTTCCTTTGTTATAATATGCAGAAGCCTTTGTTTTGTAGCTTAGTAATTTCCCTTTTTCAAAATTTATTTTATTAGAAAGCTTTTCAGCCTCAGCTGCCAATAAAACCATGGAATCTAAATCAATTCCTTTATATTTTTCAGCCAGCGCAATAAGTGTTACGACTTTATTGGTGTCTTTTTCTGTTGCTAACTTTCTTTTTAACTGCGCAATGTCGCCTAGATCATTCCCGGAAATTGAAAATAGATTAAGGAAAATAAAAGAAATTAGTAATTTATATTTCATTTAAAAATTTAAATCATATTTCTCGAACTAAAAATAAACATAAAATTGATAAAGATTTTATGGGCAATACTAAATCATACTTGAAGTCATAATCTACATTTTGATGCTTTTTCATTTAATGTTGAACTATTATTTTATGGTTGCTTTTGATTTTCCCATTTCCAATTTCTAAACTATATATCCCATCTGACAATTGAAGAGTGTTTATATTGAACGAAGTCGATATGATTTTACCTTTATTAATAATTCTTCCATTTCCATCAAAAATATACCAATTTGCTCCACTTAGATTTGCAGGAACTTGAATATTAATAATTTGATTTGATGGATTTGGATAAACTAAAATTGAATCATTTTGAAAATCAAGCAAGGCTGTAACAATTCCTATTTCAAAGGTTTCTGTGGTGTTACAGTTATTGCTATCTCTAACAGTAACAATATATTCTCCAGCACTTACGGATACTAAATCTTCAACCGAAGCACCATTATTCCAGTTATATGTATAAGGAGCAGTACCACCTGTAACCGATAAATCAATTGCTCCATTTGGAAATCCTGCACTTTGGGGAGTAATTTCCGCGCTGATTACCAGAATTTCCGGCTCATTTACAACGGCATTTAAAGTTGTTTCGCAGCCCTCATCAGAAGTAACTGTAAGTGTATAACTTCCAGAAGTTAAAGAGAATATATCTTCAGTTGTTTCACCTGTATTCCATAAATAATTACTTCCACCAACAGCATCAATAGTGATAGAACCAGTTGAAGTTCCTGCACAAATTACATCTTGCACTGTATTTACGGATACTAAAGGAAACGTTCCAACAACTACTGCTAAAGAATTATTACTCAAAAATTCTCCACAATTATTACTTACTTCTACGGTATAATCTCCTGCTTGGGAAGTATTAAATGTGAAACTGTTATTACCTGTTGGATTTCCATTTAAATACCAAACATAATTAACATTGCTTTGATTTTGAGTGGTTAGCGTTATTGATTCGCCCTCACAAATTATAGGATTATTTAATGACGAAACTACAGGAATTATAGGAGCCGTTCCAGAGATAGTTACCGTTGCACTATTTGCACTTTGAACAGTTCCACAAGGATTTATTACTTCTACAGTGTATATTCCGGCGGTAGTTGCAGTAAAACTCGCAGCATTGTTACCAATATTTACAGCATTTCTTTTCCATTGATAGGTTGCACCAGATTGCTCGGGAATATTTAGTTCCACACTCTCACCGTTACAAAATTCTAAAGGACCAGTGGCAGTGATTGTTGGAGAAACAGCAGGGCCAAATACTATTTGAATAGGAGAATTTAATACATTTGGACACGTTGTTCCAACACTAGTAGCAACAATTTCAAGTGTAGTTGCAACCGTTAAACTTCCAGTTGTAAATGTTAAAGTATTGCCGTTTCCTATTTGGGCATTTCCAATAAATGCCTGTGTTTGAGAGTTTCTTAGTCGATAACTCACTCCAAATTGAGTATTGCTTAAAGTAACGGTGCTTGTTCCTGTTCCACAAAGTACCAAAGGAGCGGCGCTAATTGCAATGTTATTGGTTTGCTCCATTGTAAGATTGCGAATTTCTGTTTGCGTCAGAGCTCTGTTATAAATTCTAAAATCATCAAATGCAGCGTTTGCAAATGCATCATTTGACCAGTTGCTGCGTCCTATGTAATTTAATGTGCGCGTAACGTTATTCGGCGCTTGCTGAGTTCCGCTGCTCACTATTACTCCATTTAAGTAAATAGTACCTTGGTTATTTGCCCAAGTGTAAGTGAATAAATTCCATTGATTTAAGGGTGAAGTCGTACTTGATGTTATTTGGCCTGCAGTGCTATTGTTGTTGTAAATCTCTGCTGCAGGAGTTCCGCTTGGGCCGTTAGATAAACCCAATAACACATTGTTGTTTGCCTGACCTAAACCAAAATCAAACAATCTACTCCAGTTTGCATTATTTGATCGGTTCACCCAGGCACTAACAGTAAATGGCGACCCATCAAAATAAACACCAGCCGGAACTTGAATATGACCATTGGTTCCGTTTAATTGCATTGCGGAATTTGCATTACCAAATCTATCTGCGGTAGGGGTAACGCCTCCAACTGAGGTTCCATTTATGCCATTCCCAATTACATCATTGGCATTTCCATTCATTGGATAATGAAGAATTAATCCTTGCGATAATGACGAAATTAAAGTACTGTTTTGATTGATATTTGAAGGAATTTGATTTACGGTAACAGCAGTTGAAACGCTCACGGAACAACCATTTGCGGTATATGTAAGTGAATAATTACCACTATTCAAAACTCCTACATTTTGTATTTGAGGATTCTGGATGTTGGAAGTAAATCCAGCAGGACCCGACCAAGAGTAACTTGCATTTACTAAAGGAGCAGCATTTAATTGTAGGGTTGAATTAGAACAAATTGTTTGAGGAATACCAGCTGGCCGCAATTGCATAACAGCATACAATGGTCCTCCAGACCCATCGTTCCATCTGCCTGAGTTAAACATTACAACGAAATCTTCTCCATTTCCTCCACCAGCATTATTGGGTTCTCCAGGATTCCAGTTGGTATATGTTATAGGACTGCCATCGGCCCAAACAAAAGTCCCTTCTGAAACATTATCAGTTAAACCAATATAAGCCGAAAGTCCACCTAAAGCGTTTTGAATAAAAGTATTAGTTTGTGCATTTGGAATTACTGCTAAATGTCCTCCATTTTCCTGTGCTTGAGCAACAGATTCATTCCATGGTAATTGATTGGTGGATACATAATAATGATTCCCATTTAAACTTCCTAAATAGTTGTATAACAATGGATTGGGGATGGTTTGTAAAATCCCAGTAATACTTAAGTTAGCAGATTCGTTGCTGACACTTCCAATGTTTGTGCTTATTGCACGTATTTTATAAGAATTTCCGCTGCCAGTAATTTCTGGAATTGTTGCTGAAATTGTTCCTGTTAAATTTGTTGAAGATAAAGTTCCAATATTTACTGGATTCGTAAAATTTCCATTTTCATCAGATAATTGAACTATGAATTGATTTCCTGTGAAAATATTTCCTGTTGCTGTGTAAGCTACATCAATTGAAGCTCCCGCACAAATAGCAGATTGATTAAATACTATGCTTAATTCAGGAACGTCTGTATTTAATAAAGAAGTTATTTCTAATTGAGTGAGTTCTCGGTTATATATTCTGAAATCATCCAAAGAACCATTAAAAGGATACCAATTTGTTACAAAGCGACCAAATGATAAATTGCGATTATTCATTGTAGAAAAATTGGGAGCTCCAATCCAAGTTGTAATTAATGCCCCGTTAATATACATTCTTGTCTCTGTTGGAGCCATTGTGTAAGTAACGTGCACCCAGTCTCCTAATGTATATGGAGCAATATTAGCATTACTTGCAGGGGTACTAACATTTCCAAAAATATTAGATAAAGTGTTACCGCTGAAATTTGTTAAATGCCATAATCCACCACCCTGGTCTCCATTTTTTGTGAAAGGACATTGATTTCCCCCGTTTCCAGTAGACCCATTTCCAAAGGTTCCAAATGCACTGCTTACACTCATCCAAAATGAAAAAGTTGCTGAAGTGCTAAATTGTAAGGTTGAATTATTTGAAACATCTACACGACCTGGATTGGATACTCCTTGGAAACGTAAGCAACTCGATGGATTTCCAAATCGGTCGGCTTCGAATGCAATAGTTCCGACTGCATTTCCATTATTTGTATTTACACTTTCGTCTGTTAAATTTCCATCAAATGGATAATAGGCAACAAGCCCCGAATCAAGGTTTACTTGAGCTGCTGAAAATATTGAAACGAATAAGCAAGTTAAGAGAACGCAATATAATTTCATGACTTTTACATTTTTGATAAAGGCAAAATTAAGTGTTAACGCTGAAAAATCTCTTTCAATAATCTATAAATAATCTCTACATGTAAACATGAGTATATCAAATTTATTGGAATTTCAATATGTACTGACCTCTACTTCAAAAAAAATTGGGTCAAACGTTTTAGAAATAACGGTACTTCCAAATTTGAACAACTTAAATATGAAATTATGCTAAGTTTAAAGAGCAATTCTAAAAAAAACTTTAGATCAGAATGACTAAGAATTTAGATTGAATCAACTTTAATTTGTTTTTAGGTGAATTAACTTTTATTTTGCAAGATGTTAATTACTTTAAGACAATTGCAATACATAGCTGCCGTAGCTGAGACTGGTAGCTTTTCTAAAGCAGCTGAACTTTGCAATGCCGACCAAAGTACAGTGAGTCAGCAGATAAAGTTATTGGAATCAAAACTTAATATCGAAATTTTTAACAGAGAATTTCAACCCATAGTATTAACCCCAGAAGGTGCTGAAGTAGCTGGTAAAGCAAAAGAAATATTAGAAAAAGTAGAGGAACTTTTGAAGCCTTTTAAGATTGCTCCTAAAAAATATCAATAAACCTTAACAGTTTTATATTTAGTGTTTTAAGTTGGAAGTATTGATTTTAACCATACATCTGATTTGACGCTCATTTTAAAGTTACTTTGCAAAAAATTATAAAATGAGCACTTTAGAACAAGTAAATTCAGGATTGGACACTTCCAGAGCAAATGAGGTTTTGGTTCCAGTCACAGTTGCAAAAGGAGATGGCATTGGTCCAGAAATTATGGATGCTACCTTAAAAATCTTAAAAGCAGCTAATGCCCGTATTCAAATTGAAGAAATTGAAGTTGGAGAAAAGGTTTATTTAAGCGGCAATACTTCAGGTATTGCAAAAGAATCGTGGGATTCTTTAAGAAGAACAAAAGTATTCTTAAAGGCTCCAATTACAACTCCACAAGGCGGTGGTTACAAAAGTTTAAATGTAACAACTCGTAAAATGTTAGGATTATACGCTAATATTCGTCCTACAATTTCTTACCATCCTTACGTAGATACCAAACATCCCGTAATGGATTTGGTAATTGTGCGCGAAAATGAAGAAGATTTATACGCAGGAATCGAGCACCAACAAACAGACGAAGTGGTGCAGTGTTTGAAATTAATTTCTCGTCCAGGTTGTGAAAGAATTGTGCGTTATGCATTCGAATATGCTAAAAAATACAACCGTAAAAAAGTAACTTGTTTTACCAAAGACAACATCATGAAACAAACGGATGGCTTGTTCCACCAAGTGTTTGATGAGATTGGCGCTGAATATCCAGAAATTGAGCAAGAACATTGGATTATCGACATTGGAGCAGCTAAATTGGCAGATTCTCCTGAAACTTTTGATGTAATTGTTACATTGAATCTTTATGGAGATATTCTTTCTGATGTTGCAGCACAAATTGCAGGTTCTGTTGGTTTAGCAGGTTCAGCAAATATTGGTGACCATTGTGCAATGTTTGAAGCAATTCATGGTTCAGCACCAAGAAGAGCTGGTCAAAATTTAGCAAATCCAAGCGGTTTGTTGCAAGGTGCTATCCAAATGTTGGTGCATATAAACCAATCTGATATTGCTACAACCATTCAAAATGCATGGTTGAAAACCTTAGAAGATGGCGTTCATACATACGATATTTTTAAGGAAGGTGTAAGCAAGGAGAAAGTTGGAACAATAGAGTTTGCAGACGCAATTATTGCAAGATTAGGTCAGGTTCCTTCTCAATTAAAAGAAGTAAAATACCTTACCATAGCTGATAACACAGGAAGAGATTTTAAATATGTACGTAGAGCACCCATGAAAAAAGAGTTGATGGGAGTTGACGTGATGGTGCATTGGTCAGGCTCTGATCCTGCAGAATTGGCTAAAATTGTAAATCAAGCCAATAATGAAGATATTGAGTTAAAGATGATTTCGAACAGAGGTATCATTGTTTGGCCTTCTGGTTTCCCTGAGACTTTCTGCACTGACCATTGGAGATTAAGATGCAAAGCAAAAGTGGATGGAAATACGATCACACATGCTAATATTGTAGATTTATTGAGCAGGCTTTCAAATTTAGGAGTAGATTTCATTAAGATTGAAAATCTTTGCAGATTCGACGGCAAAGACTCTTGGTCATTAGGACAAGGACAATAATTAAGATAGCTTTAAGTTTAAAATGCTGCGACTTTTGTTGCAGCATTTTTTTTGCGGTTAACTTTTACTTAATATTTCAAAATGCTTCTTACCTTTGGGAAATATGCGTATATCAGTCTCTTTCATTTTATTTTTTGCAACTTTTTGGTTTCCATTTGAATTAAAAGCTCAAAATTTTGGGAATGTTTGTGTAGATTCAACTTTAGCCAGTTTTAATCCTTGCTTTGGTACCCCATTTCAACCGGTTTGCGGTTGTGATGGAATTACTTACAGAAACGAATGCGGGGCATTGGCACAAGGTGTAATACTTTGGGGGCAAGGCCCTTGTGAAGCTTTAGATTTTGATATTAGGCCAATTCCTTTGGTAGACATTGGATTTTTGGACATTATAACAAAGCAAACTTCAGATGTACAGGTTTGGATTTTTGATATGTTTGCGAGAAATAAATATTATTTCAGGTATCCTTCAGTTTTTGAACAAACAATTTTTCCAGCAAATTTAGATGTGCGAGAATTTGGAAATGGTTTGTTTTTCGTAGTCTTAGAGACCAACGGATTTTATAAAGTGAAACGCATTGTGGTAAATCAGCTAGATTAATCCTCTTGCTTTTAATTCCAAGTATTTATTTACAGTATTCATAGACAAGTCTTTAGGCTTGGTATAAATAACCTGAATTCCATGTATTTTTAAAGTTTGTGCAATTTGATACTTTGTGCTTACAAACTTCTGCGCCATGGTTTGAATATAGATTTCTTCTAAATTGCTAGCATAACCAGTACTTAAATTGCTCACTTCTTCATTTTCAAAAAATACAATTACCAGCAAATGAAGTTTATTTAATTTCCTAAGAATAGGCAATACACGCTCTAATCCATATTGACTTTCGAAATTTGTAAAGAAAAACAATAAACTTCTTTGGGAGATTTTATTGCGCACTGTCGTATAAAGCATCTCATAATTAGATTCTAAATCTTGATCTTTAATATGATAAAGTTTCTCTAAAACATTTCTAAGTTGCCCACGACTTTTCTCAGCATTTAATACGTTTGCTTGTTTACTGTTGAAAGTTACAAGTCCAACTTTATCTTCTTTTTTTAAAGCAATATTTAGAATTACTAAGGAAGAATTTATGGAATAATCTAATAAACTAAGTCCATTAAATGGCAATTGCATCACCCTGCTGGTGTCTATTAAACAATAGATTTGTTGAGATTTTTCCTCTTGAAACTGATTTACCATCAATTTTCCTTTTCTACTAGTGGCTTTCCAGTTTACATTTCTATATTCATCACCATACACATACTCTTTTATTTGTTCAAACTCATAACTGTGTCCAATTCTTCGTAATTTTCTAATTCCCTGAATGGTACTAATTTCAGAAAATGTTTTTAACTCGAAATACCTCATTTCCGCAACAGAAGGATACACCGCCACATCTTTTTGAGCAGAAATGGTCATTTTTCTTGCTATCAATTTTAAGTTACTCATGGTAACTAATTGAATGTCTCCAAAACTATAAATACCTCTTGATAAAGGTCTTATGAAATACTGTAAGTTCTTATTTTCTCCTTCCGAGAAACGTACATTCATTTTAAAATCTCTTTTCTGCAGTTGTTCAGGTAATTCATCAATTATATTTACGAATAAGTTGATTGAAGAATGTGCCGTTAAATCTATATCAACTGGATTTTCGTGCCCTAAAGACATAATTTTAGGGAGGATTCTATTTGCCTCAAAACTTATGTTAGTTGCGAATAATAATACTAAATCTGTCACTGTAATTGCTATGCTAATAGCTAAAAGTATTTTAGCAATTGTAAGCAACCATGGAAATGAAAATGCTAGAATAAATGCAAGTATATTAAAGGAAAATAATTTATATAAATTACTACCTAATAATATGTTTTTTAATTGACGCATTATCTTGGAACTTCAATAGATTCAATAATTCTTTTGATAACCTTGAAAGTATCCACTCCTTCCATTTCTTTTTCAGGCATTAATTGTACCCTATGATTTAAAACTGGAAAAGTCACAAACTTTATATCATCGGGAGTCACAAAGGATCTTCCATTAATTGCTGCATAAGCTTTTGAAGATTTTAAAATAGCTAAAGAGGCCCGAGGAGAAGCACCTAAAAATAAATCAGCATCGTTTCTAGTTTGAACAACAATTGCAGCTATGTAATCAATTAATTCATCTTTAATAAATACCTTTTCAACCAGCGATTTAATTTCAGCTATTTTTTCAGGGTTTAATATTTTTTTAATGTCATTTAATTTCGAATTTTTAAAATCATTACTAAATCTTCGCAAGATCATTTTTTCATCTTCTAGATGCGGATAAGTAATTTGTATGCGAAATAAAAATCGATCTAATTGTGCTTCCGGCAATCTATAGGTTCCTTCTTGTTCTATTGGATTTTGAGTAGCTAGCACTAAAAAGGGATTTTCTAGTTGATAGGTAATTCCATCCACACTAATCTGTTGTTCTTCCATTACTTCAAAAAGTGCAGCTTGGGTTTTTGCCGGTGCCCTATTTATTTCATCAATCAATACTACATTTGAAAAGACAGGACCTTTATTGAAGGTAAATTCAGAAGTTTTTAGATTAAAAATGCTCGTTCCAGTTACATCACTTGGCATCAAATCGGGTGTGAATTGAATGCGAGAATAATCGAGGTGCAAGCACTTTGCTAGTATTTTGGCAGAGAGTGTTTTTGCAATTCCCGGAACGCCTTCGATCAACATATGACCTCCTGCAAACATTCCTGTAAGCATATATGTTATTAAGTCATGCTGTCCTACTAATACACTGGCAAATTCACTTTTTATTGCATCAGCAGCATTTCTAACTGGCATCACCTCTTCGTCAGGTAAATAGCTTTTATGTTCCGTTGGAATAGTTGCAGCTTTATTTTCTTGAGTATTGGTGTTTTCTAGTTCAGGATTTAATTCTAATTCATTCATTTTTTAGAGGTATTTAAAAATTTACTGATAAGTTTATAAAATTCAATTGCTTCTTTGTCTTCTAATTCGACGTAATTTCTCAATAAATCGTATTTATTTTTAATTGCTTGGATATCGTTTGTATTTACTCCCGATTTAATTGATAATTGTATAATTACTTCTTCATTTAATTCAGTTGCATAAATTCTATATTTTTCTCTAATATACAACATGAGATAGCGCATTTGATGTTGTATAAGCGAAGGGTGATTTTTTTGTAGAAAATGCAAACGTCCAATAGTATTTACAAATTCAAGAGAGCTATTGTTGAGTGGCTCAATAACTTTGATTGCTTTTTGTTGTCGTTTAATTCCAATTATAATATAGCACAACATTAAAACAATAAATGTATACCAGCCCCACCTAAGTGCTTCATTATTAAGGATAAAACTAAGAGGGCTTTTATCAGGGCCACTTCCATTATTTTGAAATTGATTTTTTTGCCATGAAAGTGCATATTGGTCTAAAAGAATATCACCTTCAGGCAAATAACTAAGCACCTTAGCTGCATATTCTGCACGATCTTTTTGAATTAGGTGGTAATTAGAAAAGAAAAGTGGATTGGTATGATAAAAGATGTGCCCTTTGCCCAATTTTAAAGAGCAGAAATTAACAAATCCAGTATCGAGAAAGCCAAGAGGTTCTATATTACTACCAGTTTCAAATTGGTTTCCATTAAGATGTTTCCAGTAATGTTCAACTTTTTTATCAACATATTGGTAATGAAAATTATAACTGTCTGTTCTTTTTAAACTTGAACTGTAAAAGTTAGCTGTAATATTTGAATCGCTGACATCAAATCTTTGATTCCATTCTAAAGGATATAAAACGCTGTATTTAAAAATGCTATCAATTTTTTCTGGTAGATCGGTAGCAATAATTAATGCAGTGTTTCCTTTTTCAATCCAATGGATTAAAGAATCTGAATTTCTATTATTCAAATACATTACTTGACCAAGAAATATAAAGTTTGATGGCCCTTTTTTTATGTCTGGAAGACCAGTCTTTAAATAAGACTTTTTATTGATGTTAAATTCATATTTTGGAAAATAATCGTCTAATAGATTTGAAAAAATAAAACCACCATAAGGTTCTATATTGCTGGCTTTATAAGATTCCGACCAATCAAACTTATTATTATTCCTATTTATATAAACAAAATAGATAATTAAACCAATGAGCAATGTTATTGCGAATGCTATGATGAGTCCTTTTCCTTTCATAGCTGCCCCTTCTTTTCTGGTTCATTCAATTTAATTGAGCCAATGTATTCTTTAAATTCTTTTTCAATTTTATCAAATCCAGGTGCATCAATTTTTCTTTCTCCAAACCAAGTGTATTCAAAATGCAAGGTAAGATCCGAGAATCCTAAATAATAAATGGTATCAAATAATTCAGTACAATAGGTTGCATTTGTTTTATCTTTTTTCCAAAGTATCCATTTGTTAAAATACAATGTAGCAATTGCTTTAAGGTAATACAATCTTACGGCAAGACTATAGTTTTCTTCAGCAATCGCTTCTTGAATTTTAAGAGCAATTACATCAATTGGTTTTTCGGTTTTATCTAAATCAATAATATTCCAGTTATCTTCTTCAGTAACCCTCGTATTTTTTGTTTTTTGTTTCAGTATTAAATAAATAATTAAGATTAATACAAATGCTATAACAATAATTAGAATCACTTGAAAAACTCCGAGAAAGCTTTTACTTTGAGGGAGTTTAAAATTATTTTTTAGAGCCTCTTCTTTCTTTTTTGTTTTTTCATTGTAATTAAAACCATTTATTGTTTTTTCATAATTCTCCTTATTAAAATATCTTGCTTTTGTTTTCGTTTGATTTTGCTGAATAGCATCACTTTCTGAGAATGTAACTGCTTCAATTGCAGGAACTGCGTTAATAGAATCAATTACAGCTGCTTCAATGTAATCAGCGACTGAATCAGAAGATTCTTCGGTATTTTGAGAAAAACCTGTAAGATTAATTAGTAAGAAAATAAAAAAAACGCCTCTCATTTAGTGGATACTAATTCATAAGAAATTAACTTTTGCCTTAATCCATTGGCTTCTTTTACTTCTATAACTGAATAATAATGTATTACATAACCGCAAAGAAGAATGGGAATAAAAAATAAAATACCTGCAGCATTTGGTAACAAAGAAATGAATTCTCTTAACCAAACATAATTGCTGTCTTGGGTATTAAAAAGCCATTCTAGCATAGATAAATTTAATATACGTGAGGCTCCATTTATTAATAAAATCCATAAATAACCTATAATTGCCATTGCAATATAAAATCCGTATAAGTTTAAAAAACTAATAAATAATAATTCCCAAGTAATTTTCAAAGTCTGCATTATTGGCAAGTTAGAAAGTTGAATACCAACTGAAACAAAAAGAAGTATAGGAAATGAAAAGAAAAGAAATACAGTGCCAATATAATCGGGAATCATTAAAGCAAAAAATAGTGAAGAAATAATCCAAGTTGCGATAAATTTACCGGCAGCATTTTTTTTTACATATTCAAAACCTACTGGGTTTAAATTTTTATTTCTTCTCCAATAATATCCAAATATTGTAATTAAAGTTGTGAATGCAGTAACGTAGTACAAGTAAATCATTGGAAAATTGTATAATCCACTCATTGGTAAATTTCCAATTAGCCCACTAATATATTCTTCTTCAAGATTTATAAAATACAATTGTGCGAAACAAAATGCAATTGAAATAGCAAGAATTGGGGCAATTAGCTTTCCTATAATTAAGTTAAAAACAGTAAAAGATTCACCAAATATAATTCCTGCATTTTTTATTGTTTCGAAAGAAAATTCAAAAATTTTACTACCTGGTATGCGTGCATCATTTAACCTAAAAGGAATCCCTTTTTTTCCTGTTTTTTTAGGTAGCCAATAGAAATACGCAAGTACTAAAATTAATTCTGATAATATTATTATGAATCTAATTACATCGTTTAGTTCTGTTAATCTAGTAATAAATCCTTCAATTAAACCAGCAACAATAAAAATTGGACTTATTCCAATCATGATTTTTATAGCCGATCTTGCAGATATTCTAAGTGCTTGCATTCTGGTAAATGTTCCAGGGAGTACAATTCCTTTTCCCATTACCAATCCAGCTCCACCAGCAATAATAATAGCTGAAATTTCTAGCGTTCCATGCATCCAAATTGTTAAAGCAGATTCTACAAAAAGGCCTTTTTCAATAAAGAAATACTGAAAAACACCTACCATTATCCCATTATAAACCATTATTCCTATTGTACCAACTGCAGCCAATAAACCAAAAATAAATGTTCTATAGGCAACCATCAAGTTATTTATGGTAATGCCTAAAAACATATTCACTCCATTTCCGTCTTTATAAACAGCCATTGGGTCACCTTTGCTAATGTTAGCCTCAGTCATTTGAATGTAACTGTCGCCCAAAATAGCGGCACAAAAATTAGGGTCATAAATACTAGATATAACTCCTAATGTCATTGAAAGTACAAATATGACAAGAGATAGCCTTAGTTCTTTTCTCGATAAATATAAAATTTCGGGTAAATCCTGCCTCCAAAAAAAGATAAATTTTTTCTTTTGATTCAGTGTGTTGCGATATAAATTTCCAAAAACCTTTTGAGTTAATTGGTTGAGATAAACCCTAACAACTCTGTTTTTATAAAAAGTTCTTGCGTACGACAAGTCATCAGCAACTTGAATAAACAACTCACTTAGACGGTCAGGATCTTTTTTTGTCTGGCCGAGCTGTTGTTCTAACTCTTCCCATTTTTTTCGGTTTTGTTCTATAAACCGAGTCTCTTTCATAACGTTATGATGTATATTCGTCCCCGAAAATACGTTTAATTTAATTGCAAGAATGAGAAGGATTGAAATTATTACTCCTCAAAATGTTCCCATCCAATATCAGCTTGCTAATGTTAGAGAAAGAGCCATCGCCTTTATGCTAGATATGGTAATTCTTTTTATTTCTCTTTTGTTTCTTTTTCTTCTGTTGCAAACTTTGGGCACCGAAGATTCTCAACAGTTAATTTACTTAGCTTTATTGATGCCCATTTTTTTGTTTTACAGCTTTGCTTTTGAACTTTTTTTAAATGGTCAAAGTCCTGGTAAAAGAGCACTTGGATTAAGAATAATAAAATTGTCGGGGGCAGATTTATCTATTTCTGATTATACATTGCGATGGGCCTTCAGATGGATAGATATTTGGGGCACATTGGGAGCTATTGCTGCTTTGAAAATTAGCGCTTCTCACAACGGGCAACGTATAGGAGATTTGTTAGCTGACACTGCTGTTATAAAAATAAAACCAGATTTTAATGTTACACTTAATGATTTACTTTCTATAAAAACAGTAGAAACATCTGCAATTGAATTTCCAAACATCGGTATTTTTAATGACCATGAAATGCTGTTAATCAAACAATTAATTGACAGGCAAAAAAAGTATCCAAATGAAGCACACAATCAATTAATTAAGGATACAGCAAGAGGAGTTACTATTCGTTTGGGTTTAGAAAAATATCCAGGAGATGCCAGGGCATTCTTAGGTAAAGCCTTGAGCGAATACGTTGCTATTACAAGGTCTTAGCATTTATTGTTTTAAAACTTAAGGTTCACACCTATACTTGGAAGTATTGGTAATTGATTGATTCTTTCGAAAAGCACCCTGTTAAAATAGAATATATTCTCTCTGTTATATGTATTTGTAACTCCAGCAGTAAATTCAAACATACTTCTATCACCAACAGGAAGGGTTTTCTTTAAATTGATATCTAAACGATGGTATTGTGGAAGTCTGCCTTGGTTTAACTGACCGAAAGTCGTTCCTAAAGTACCATTAGAGGTAGTATAATCGCTATTGATATTTCCTGTTAAATTATTGTTTTCATAGAATCCTTGAGTTTGAGTAAATGGAAATCCTGAACCATAATTCCAGCGTGCATTAAATTCCCAATCTAGTTTTTTACCAAAATTATAGGAGAATACTAAGTTTACATTGTGTCTTCTGTCCCAAACCGGAGAATAATTAATCAATTCATCTTCACGCGTAACTTTCATTAAGGAATAAACCACCCAGATATATAATCTTTTAAATTCGTACTTTAATAGAAAATCAATTCCTTGCGATTTTCCTTTTTCCATAATGAAATCCTTTTTGTAAACATCTGCTATGGCTTCATTATCTTGATTGTCATCGTATAACTTGTTTCGGTTGATATTAGTTAATTGATTAAAATTAAAATAATAACCTTCAACGTTTAACTTCAAGTTTTTGCTAAAATTAGCTTCAAAACCAGCTATGATGTGTCTTGCTTTTTGAAGTTTACTAGTTATATCTTCACCTTTAAAACTTGTAGGTGAGTTTTCTGGAGCTGAAAGAAAACCATAAAAAAGATTTACCACATCTCTATCGGAAACAGCTGCAATTAAATTCTGGCTGTAAAGTCCTGCTGCTAATTTCAACCTGAAATTATCATTGACATTTAATTTCATTCCAAGGCGAGGTTCAGGAGAAAATTCTCCCAAAGAAGCATAGTAATGACCTCTGAAACTCGGTTCGAAAATTAAATTGCCAATTATTGCTTTATATTTTAAAAAACCTGCAAGTTCAGTATTATTTTCATTTTGCTCAATCTTTCTATCTAGTTCGTTGAAGAATGTATAATTGGTAGTAAGTCCAATTGCCTCAAAACCATAAGTAACCTCGTTTTTTCCAATAAAATATTTAAAATTAATTCCAAAATTAAATCCATCAATTTTACTATTATTATCTTTCTTATTTGCCTGTTTTAAGTTGATAGCGTAGCTAGAATAACTAAAAGCTCCATCAATTAAAACGTTTGAACTATTTGGTATTAATACAAAATTACTTCCTACACCAGACGACTTCCAACTCAAGTCTTGTAAGCTCTGGTAAGTTACTTTATCAGTAAAATTAAAACCTGAAATGTTTAATTTGCTTCCATTATCTCCGTAAAATGATAGTTTTCCATACAAATCTCTAAAGTTAAATGGCAAACCTGCTGTGTCCACATATGGATAGAAAACCTTGGAACTTTGCTTCAAGTAACTGGTTCTAGCACTTAAAATATATGATGAAGAACCACCTTTTCCTTCTTTAAACTTGCTCAAAGGTCCTTCAAGTTGGAGTTTCGAAACAAATGGACTCACAGAAACTTTACCTCCGATATGTTTTTTATCACCATCTTTGGTAGTAATCTTCATGATTGACGAAATCCTTCCGCCAAACTCAGCACCGAAACCGCCGGTATATACATCTGCGTTTCTAATAATATCAGTATCAAAAACTGAAAATAAACCAATAGAATGGAATGGATTGTAAATAATCATTCCATCTAATAATACTTTATTTTGAATAGGTGCTCCTCCGCGAATATATAACTGTCCACCTTGGTCACCAGTAAAAGTTACACCCGGAAGTACTTGTAAATACTGCGCTAAATCTGGTTCAGCTCCCACTGTGGGTAGTTTATTTATTTCTTTAGAAGTGATGGTTGTTACTGAAGTTCCAACTTTGGTGCGTTCTTCTTCTTTGTCACCCTTTACTTCAAATTCTTTTAGTTGTAATTGTCTGGGTTGTGCATATAAATTCTGATTCAATAGTTGACCAGCTTTCAATGATATTTTAATAGAAATAGTATCAAAGCCAGATGTAGTGAAAAGCAAAGTATAGTTACCTTCTGGTATTTTAGAAATGGCATAAAATCCATTAACATCTGTAGGTCCTCCAAATTGAGTTCCCTTTAAATATACATTGTTGAAAATAATTGGTTCTCCGTTATCTTTATTGTATAGAAAACCACGCACTGTGGCTGTTTGAGAAAAGGCTGAAAAGCTTGTAATCAGTAACAAGCAGAAGACGTAAAGATTTTTAATCATAAAATTTAATCGGGCGCAAGATATAATTAATCTATCTTGTTTAATAGAGACAAATACAGGGATTTATCGCGAAACGATTTTAAACCAATTGTAAAATAACCCAATAAACAGGCGCTGAAAAAAAAGTAGAATCGAAACGGTCTAAAATTCCCCCATGACCTGGTAAAATTGTTCCAGAATCTTTGACTCCAGTTTGGCGCTTGAGCATTGATTCTAAAAGGTCTCCAAGTGTACCTGTAATAGACATGATAACACCTGTTGTAATCCAAGCCCATAATGGCAATGTTCCTAAATAGTAAAAAGCTGCAACTCCAACCAATCCTGAAGTAATTGCTCCTCCAACAAATCCTTCTATTGTTTTATTGGGCGACAATCTTTCGAATAACTTGTGTTTTCCAAACGCACGCCCTGAAAAATAAGCCCCAGTATCACTTGCCCACATAAAGAAGAAGAAAAACAATACCCTCCAACCATTATAATTTCCAGCATTATCCATAGAACTTATTGTTAAAAGCCCAATTGGAAGCGCTACATAGATGGCACTAAAAAAAACTGCCCCTAGATTCTCCAGACTTTTTTCTTTATTTCTGAACAATTCAGTTGCGAAAAGCAATAAATAAAAGCCAATAAATGAAGCGAAAATTAACAAGATTTCTTTACCAAGAAAGCTTAAATTGTCTCTAAACAAAGCAAAAAATAAACAAGCAATGAAGTGAGAAATGTTTCCTGCAAAAACAAAGATTTTATTTGGGGAAATATTTATTTTTTGAAAGATGTTGTTTAGCTCATTGCTTCCAACAATAATTATAAATAGTGCAATGCAGGCGAGTGCATATTCACTCCATAAAATTCCACCAATAAGTGTAACACCGAAAATAGTTCCTGTAACTATTCTTTGTTGCAAATTAGTCATTCTTTTCTGTTTCTTTTATAATTTGAATGGCACGCAAAACATCATCTTTGGAAACAAATAACTCATATTCTGCCATCCAAGGATAGGCAGACGAAGGCTTATCAACCACATGGGCTTCGATATTGTTGTTAATTAAAACTTGTTGCAATAGGTACACTTTTGTACTATCGCCACTGCTATAAACTAGAGTATGGTTGTCTTTCATAAGTAACGAAGCTAGAAAAAAAAAGCGACTCATGAGGGTCGCTTTTTTTTAATTATAATAGAAGATTATTACTCAGTTTTTTGGGTATCAACAATTGTTTCTGTTTCCTTTACAGTAGGATTTAATTTTTCAGCAGCTTCAGCTTTTGCTTTTTCAGCGGCATCGTTTCTTGCTTTTTCGGCAATTCCATTATTGGTAACTAATTCCTTGTTCTCCTTATAAGAAGTAGAAATATCTTTGGCTGCAATATGGTCGTCTTTATCAAACGGACGTTTACCAAAAATTTCTTCTAAATCTTCTCTGAAAATTACCTCATGTTCTAATAATTTATCAGCGAGTGCAGTTAACTTTTCTTTGTTTTCGAGTAAAATGCCTTTCGTTCTAGCATAAGCTAAATCAATCAATTTCTTTACCTCTTCATCAATTATCTCTGCAGTTTTATCACTGTATGGCCTGTTAAACTGGTATTCAGCTTGTCCACTTGAATCGTAATAGCTAATGTTTCCGATTTTCTCATTCAAGCCATAAATGGTAATCATGGCGTAAGCTTGCTTTGTAATTTTCTCCAAATCACTCAAAGCACCTGTAGAAACTTTTCCGAATATAATGTCTTCTGCAACACGACCGCCTAGAGCAGCGCATATTTCATCAAACATTTGTTCGAAAGTTGTAATCTGACGTTCTTCAGGTAAGTACCAAGCTGCGCCAAGCGATTGTCCTCGAGGAACAATGGTAACTTTAACCAAAGGCGAGGCATGTTCTAACAACCAACTTACTGTTGCATGTCCAGATTCGTGGTAAGCAATTACCTTTTTTTCGTGAATTGAAATGATTTTATTTTTCTTTTCTAATCCACCAATGATGCGATCAACGGCATCTAAGAAATCTTGTTTGCCAACGGCATCTTTATTTTTACGGGCAGCAATCAAGGCTGCTTCGTTACATACATTTGCGATATCTGCACCTGAGAAACCTGGTGTTTGACGGGCTAAAAATTCGATATCAACGGTTTGGTCAGTTTTTACAGGACCTAAATGCACTTTGAATATTTCCTGACGACCGTTTAAATCTGGAAGCTCTACATAAATCTGACGGTCGAAACGTCCTGGACGCATTAAAGCTCTGTCTAGAATATCAGCACGGTTGGTAGCAGCAAGAATTATTACACCGCTGTTGGTACCAAAACCGTCCATTTCTGTTAATAATTGGTTCAATGTATTTTCGCGTTCATCATTAGCACCTGCCATAGGGTTTTTTCCGCGGGCACGCCCGATTGCATCAATCTCATCGATAAAAATGATAGAAGGAGCTTTTTCTTTGGCTTGTTTAAACAAGTCGCGCACTCGGCTAGCACCAACACCTACAAACATTTCGACGAAATCTGAACCACTTAAAGAAAAGAATGGGACTTGGGCTTCACCGGCTACGGCTTTAGCAAGTAATGTTTTACCTGTTCCCGGAGGACCAACAAGTAATGCCCCACGAGGAATTTTACCTCCTAAAACAGTGTATTTTTTAGGATTTTTAAGAAAATCTACAATTTCACGGATTTCAATTTTTGCTTCATCTAAACCTGCAACATTGTCGAAAGTTATAGAAACGCTGGTGTCTTTATCGAATAGTTGCGCACGACTTTTTCCAATATTAAAGATTTGTCCGCCGCCGCCGGCGCCACCCATTCTGCGAATGAGTAACATCCAAAAAAGAAAAACAACACCTAGCAGAATTACCCAACTTACAATTTCTCCACTCCAGTTTTTACGCGCTTCATAATTGGCATTTACGCGTTGTTCTATCGGCAAAGCTTCTTGAGATTTGTCAATAACTTTATTTAATTCTTCAATTGAACCAATATAATAATTATAGTGTGGACCATTTTCCGCGTTGGTATTGGTCATTGAAGGAGAACGTAAATCGCGGTATTCAGGGTTTTTTAATAAAACCTCTTTTTTTAAAGTTATTTCCGCGTATTCCCTGTTTACTACAGTAATTTCTTTTACATCTCCAGCAGCTAAAATTTTTGAAAATTTTTCAGTTTTTATATCACGGGTGTTTGTGCCAACATTATAAAAGTAGCTTGCTATAAATAAAACTGTGATTACCCCCCAAATCCAATAGAAGTTATTTCCGCTATTTCCTGAACTTCCCGGTTTTGGTTTACCTGAAGGTTGAAAAAAATTACGTTTTTTCTCGTTGTTTTTTGGAGGATTTTCTTTTGATTCGTTTTTTTGGTATGCCATTGCCTATTTTGCTACTTTTTTGCAGCTATGTTTTAACAATTTTTGTTTGAATAAGTTGATAATTTAAGAAATTGAAGATGGAATTTCAGTGATTTGAGCGTCTGCCCACAATCTCTCAAGCCTGTAAAATTCCCTTACAGGCGTTTGGAATACATGAACTACGATGTTTACATAATCTATTAAAATCCATTCACGGTTTTCGAAACCTTCGCTTTTCCAAGGAGATTCACCAGTAGCAACTTTTACTTCATGTTCAACAGAATATGCTATCGCGTCTACTTGAGTTCCAGAATCTGCATTACAGATGATAAAGAAATCGCTTACAGCATGACCTGTATTTCTTAAATCGAATATTTGGATGTTTTGACCTTTTTTTTCTTCAATACCTTTAACGACGCTATCTAAGAAAAGCTTTGTAGGGTCGATTTTTTTGGCTTTTGCCTCTTTTTTCATTCAGTGTGTTGATTATTCGCGCAAATTTAGTATTTCTGCCGCTATGAATACATTATTTATAGGTCAAAAAGTTATTCGCTTGTCAGAAATCGACTCGACCAACAATTATGCCGCCCAACAAGTCAAAGAAAACGGTGTGTTAGAAGGTTTGGTTATAATTGCTGATTACCAATATAACGGCAAAGGACAAAGAAGTAAAAGTTGGGAAAGTGAAAAAGGTAAAAATTTGTTGTGTAGCATTGTGCTTACACCCAATTTTATTGATGTAAGCAATCAATTTATACTAAATAAAGGGATTGCCTTGGCAGTTTTAAAAGCGGCTGAAATGATTTGTCCTGGTTCTTTTTTAAGAATAAAATGGCCCAATGATATTTTGATGGAAGACAAAAAGCTGGCAGGAATTCTTATAGAATCTAGTATCAATGGCAGTCAAATTGGCAGTTTAATAGTAGGAATCGGAATGAATGTAAACCAATTAAAGTTTGAAGTGGAAGGAAGGCCTGTAATTTCTATCTCACAAGAACTAGGAAGTGAGATAACAATTGAAGCCGTTTTGCAAACGGTTTGTAAAAGTTTGGAAGTAGAATATTTAAAGCTGAAGGCTGGGAAGTTGAAACAAATCGATGAGGAATATCAACAGAATTTATGGAAGTTAAATGAATGGCAACTTTTTAAATTGAAAGGAAAAACGGAAAAGTTGAAGATTTTAGGTGTAACTGAAAGCGGATTTTTGAAAACAGAAAATGCTGATGGGGAAGTTGCGGAATGGCGGAATGGTGAAGTGGAGTTTATTTAACTAGAATGCCCGCGCAACCGATTGAAGCAACCTACCACGCCATGGGTTGGAATTGAGCGTTAGCGCGGAGTAGGGCTGAAAGCGGGGCCCAAAGGGATGCGCCCAAACAATTTAAACTATTTTACCGTTCAAAATGGTTGTTTCTGTGAGATTCGCTCCAAACGAATAGGGTAAAAATGCGTAACCTGAAATGGCTTGTGTGATAAATAGATTGGCTTTTTTGCCAACTGTAATGCTGCCATGCGTTTCGGAAATTCCCATGGCGTAAGCTGAATTAATAGTAGCTGCATTGATTGCTTCTTCGGGCGTCATGCGCAGGTTAATGCATGCAAGGCTGAGCACAAATTGCATGTTACCCGAAGGACTAGAACCTGGATTGTAATCAGTGGCCAATGCCAAAGGCAAACCAGCGCTTAGCATTTCGCGGGCGGGTGGGTTTTTGATACGGAGAAAAAAAGCTGTGGAAGGCAGTAATGTTGGCATAGTGGAGCTGTTTAGTAACACTTCCATTTCTTCTTCGCCTGTATATTCGAGGTGATCAACACTTAATGCGTTGTGTTTTACGCCTACTTGAATTCCGCCCGAATAATCGAGTTCGTTGGCGTGGATTTTTGCGCGAATGCCCAAACTTGCGGCTTTTTCGAGAATCTTGTCAGTTTCGTCAACGGTAAAAAATCCCTTATCGCAGAATACATCGCAGAAATCTGCTAAGTTTTCGGCGGCAACTTGTGGCAACATTTCGTTTAAGATAAGGTCAATATAAGCCGAACGATTGCTTTTATATTCTTGCGGAATGGCATGTGCACCCAAAAATGTAGCTTTAATGGTTAAAGGTGTTTCTGCTTGCAAGCGTTTAATGACACGCAGCATTTTAAGCTCATCGAGCAAGGTTAAACCATAACCGCTTTTAATTTCAACAGCACCCGTTCCGTATGTGATAATCTCGTTTGCACGGCGTTTTGCCTGTAAGTATAATTCATCCTCGGAAGTTTCTTGTAATCGCTTAGCAGAGTTAAGAATGCCACCTCCTTTTTGAGCAATTTCTTCATAGCTTAATCCATGAATTTTATCTGCAAATTCGCTTTCACGACTGCCTGCATAAACAATATGTGTATGACTATCGCACCAGGCAGGGAAAACCAATTTGCCTGCAGCATCGATGGTTTCAACGGCTAAATCAGGACAAGTATCCATTTCGCCAAATGCTGCAATTGTATCATTTACAATATGTAGCCATGCATTTTCTAAAATTGGAAGTTCTTGCATGGCTGCACCTTTCAATAAAAGTGGAGAAACAGGACGCACCTGCACCAATTGTTTGATATTTTTGATGAGGAGTTGGCTCATTTATTTGGCATACAAATCAACAAAAACTGGCATGTGGTCGCTATAACCGCCTAAGTATTTTTTACCGCCATAGGTTCTGAAAGGCTGCATGGTGCAGTATTTTTCGTTTTTTTCTAAGACAAAATCTGGTTTGAAAACTTGAGCGCTTTTGAAGTAAGTGCGTAAATTAGCTTTACCTTCTACAACGGCCGAAGAAACTATAATTTGGTCTAAAAAGCCCCATTCGCCTTTGTATTGGTGACTTCCATGTTCTTTGCTGTTTTGCCAAGTCATTAAATCATACAATTTACTTCCTTTTTTTGCGGTATCTCCTTCGGCACCAAGCGCTTGAGTGATAGATTTGTCTGTTGGGTAATCGTTGAAATCGCCAATCAAAATAATGTTGGCATTGGCATCACTTCCTTGAATGGAATCGCAAACTCGGCGAGCTGTTTTGGCGGCTGAGATTCTTTTTTCTTCGGTTTCTGCTTGTCCACCGCTACGGCTCGGCCAATGGTTTACCAAAACGTGCAAAGGAGTTTTTCCATTTACTGTTCCTTTTACGTAAAGAATATCGCGAGTAGGTTTGTCCATATCGCCTGGAAAAATTACGGGATAATGCATGGATTTTACCAACTTAAAACGGTCTTTTTGATAAATTAAACCTACGTCAATGCCTCGTTTATCGGGAGAATCGAAATGTACAATTGAATATCCTTTGGCACCTAAATCAGTTTTGCTTAATAATTCATCGAGTACTTTTCGGTTTTCTATTTCGGCAAAACCAACTATATCAGGCATTTGACTTTTTCCTAAGGCATTTATAACTTGTGCAATGTGCGCATATTTAGTTTCTAAACGCTCTTTTGTCCATTGAGATTCGCTCGTTGGCAAATATTCTTGGTCATCAATTTTTGGATCGTCTTCGGTATCGAATAGATTTTCGACATTGTAAAACATCACTCTGAAGGGAGTAATCTTTTTCTTTTTATCGAAGCTTAACAACGTGATTGCAGAAATTAATATGACTGCAGAGAGTATAAAAGCTAGTATTTTTTTCATAATGAGGTGATTAACCTTTAAAATTAGTTTCAATGAATTGTTTGGCAAAGTAAGTAATGATTATGTCAGCACCTGCACGTTTTATAGAAGTTAACATTTCGTTCATACTGGCCTTTTCGTCTAGCCAGCCTTTTTCAGCTGCAGCTTTAATCATTGCGTATTCTCCGCTTACGTTATAAGCAACTATTGGTAGGTTGGAATTATTTTTTAATAGTGAAATTATATCTAAATAGGCCAAAGCTGGTTTTACCATGAGGTAATCTGCCCCTTCTTGTTCGTCGAGTTGGGCTTCTATCAATGCTTCCCGCTGATTTCCTGGACTCATTTGGTAGGTGAGTTTGTTTCCTTCTTTTGGTGCAGAATCGAGTGCATCTCTAAATGGACCATAAAAACAGGAAGCGTATTTTGCGGTGTAGCTCATAATGGCAACTTGGTCAAATCCATTTTCATCAAGAATATTTCTAATAAAACCGATTCTACCGTCCATCATGTCGCTTGGGCCGATAATATCTGCACCGGCTTTCGCTTGTGCTATAGACATTTTACCTAGAATATGCAGTGTTTGGTCGTTGTGAATTTTACCGTTTTCGTACAAACCATCGTGCCCATCGCTGGAATATGGATCCATTGCAACATCAGTAATTACGGTGCAATCGGGCAATTCTTTTTTAAAGGTTGAAATGGCTTTTAGGTAGAAACAATCGGGATGATAACTGTAAGTTGCGTGTTTGTCTTTGTGTTTTTCATCAACCACCGGAAAGAGAATGAAGTTAACCAAACCTATTGCTGCGCATGATTTTGCTTCTTTGATGGCTTCATCAATCGTGTATCTGAAAATACCTGGCATAGAAGCAATGGCCACTTTTTGATTTTCGCCTTCTAACAAGAAGATAGGCTTGATTAACTGTGAAGGATGTATAAATGTTTCTTGCACCATACCTCTGATTGCAGCTGATTGACGGTTTCTGCGAGGTCTTTGAATATTTAATTTCATTGGGCAAAAATAGGTAGATGGTATTAATTTTCACCATTAAGAATTTAAGAATAATTATGTAAAAACTTGATTCCTTCATGTTTTATAATTTTACCATTAAGGGATTAAGAATAGTTAAGGAAAAACTTGATTCCTTCATGTTTTTATTTTTACCATTAAGGGATTAAGAATAGTTATGTAAAAACTTGATTCCTTCATGTTTTATATTTTTACCATAAGGAATTAAGTATAGTTAAGGAAAAACTTAATTCCTTAATGGTTTATATTTTTTTCTATTAAGGAATTAAGAATAGTTAAGGAAAAACTTCATTTTCTTAATTTCTTAATGGTTAATATAAGATGGACCCCATTATTAGACAAGAACAATATTAGTATTATTATTTGTTTTAAAATAGGGGGTCTGGGGGAGTTGATAACTTGTTAATTGATGTTGATTACTGTTAATTACTTTACATTTGTC